>Ga0209475_10000868_pt1 | contig 46437 bp, 42 predicted proteins | sample tdDd471_FD_187128 | JGI IMG/M metagenome (GOLD analysis project Ga0209475, IMG submission 187128) | Marine sediment microbial communities from the Atlantic coast under amendment with organic carbon and nitrate - tdDd47.1 (SPAdes)... | ecosystem: Environmental > Aquatic > Marine > Coastal >... | reverse complement strand
TCCTCACCGAAAAAACTGAGCTGTTGATACTGAGAAGAATCTGTGTACATTTTTACACCATTTCGACCAGAAAACCTGATGTTATTATAACATTTCCGGTCGAAACTGACGATCAATAAAGACAATTTATACCATTTAATCAAATGGTTAGGCATTATTTAAGGGTCGACTAAATAGACACGAAAGCATCATTAGTCGATGCAAACATCGCAGCGACGGTAATCAAGGGATGCGAAGAAGTGGTTTGCAAAGTAAAAGTCTGCGAACTTCCTGGCATAATCCCTTCAGTTCCCATATATAAAGCAGAAACATCAGTCAGTGCGTCCGCTCCTGCAAAACCACTGCTATCACCATCCTCAGCCAGAGGTACTAGATAATCAGGTGCAGCTTGTCCCAATTGAAACAACGAAACGTTGCTATTATGCGTAAAAGCCACAGGGGGGGTAATGACTTGTCCTGCGGTAGCATTGGTAATGGTCACTTCAAAAGTTTCTGCCTGACTATTGACTGCAGCGAAAAGAGAAACACTTATGACAGTAGCGGCTAAAATAGCTTTTTTAAACATTTTTGACTCCTTGGTTTTAGTTATATTCAAAGCTTGTCAAAAAGTTTAGAATTGAAACATAACAAAACTATCACAAAACCTTCATTAAATGGTCAATTATTTACTAATAGCAGCAAACGGTCCCTTGAGAGCATAACCTTGAATAAAAAACATCTTCTTAACAATCTACAAGACGACTTTTCTCTAGTGCTTTCCGGTGGTGGAGCATTGGGTATTGCCCATTTAAATATCATAAAAACTCTGCAAGAGGAGCAACTAAAACCCAAGGAGATTATTGGTACCAGTATGGGCGCCATTATGGGAGCATGCTATGCATTGGATTATTCCGCGTCAGAGATTTACCAATTTATTGAAAAATTCTCGAATATCTTTAAGTGGGGAAAATTATCTTTTTCACAGGGTAGCTTATTGTCAACAGAAAAAATTGCCGAGTTATTTGACGTTCTCTATGGCGAAAAAAGCATGGCGGAAACCCACACCAGCCTAAAAATAGTAACAACCGATTTTAATAGTGGACATGCCAGACTTTTTGATAACAACAGTCCTATTAAAATTACCGAAGCGGTGTTAGCTTCCATGGCCATTCCGGGTATTTTTCCACCCGTAAAAATCGACCAACAATTTTATGTTGACGGATTTATCGCCAGCAACCTTCCTATCGAGTATAGTGAATATCAAAGCATACTAGCCTGCAATGTACTCGGTCAGAATTCTTTTGCCGATTTTAAAGAAAAAGACTACCACTTTTTTGGTCACACCAAAGCGGTCCTTGAGATGGTCGAACGTAGTGTCCGTTTATCTATGTATAACAACGCTCAAAAATCACTGCAACATCTAAACGGTGTGGTATTGATCGAACCTCAAGTTGCAAAGTTTAAAACATATGAATTTCATAAATATAAAGAAATTTTACAACAATCTTTAGAATTCTAATTTTTATCACCAGTAAACGCTAAATGATTGGAAATGTAGTTATTTTCTCATTTTTGTCTATCCTTAATATGGGGATTGATTTTTCTGAAAGTTACTGTTTTACTTCATTCTATTGCTTTACAGAAGAAACTTTTGACTAATAAATCCCCACCTTAAAAATTAAAAAAATCACGACAAGGACAAATGAAATTTTTAATTTCTTTCTTAATGTTTACCTTGCTTTGCATAATTCAAGCTCATGCCACTGAGTTTGAAAAAATTACCTTGCAACTCAGATGGAAACATCAATTTCAATTTGCCGGGTTTTATATTGCTAAAGAGCATGGTTATTTTCAGGAAACAGGTTTAGACGTCACCATTAAAGAATATGCCCATCCCATCAATGTTGTAGAAGATGTGCTGAGCGGCAAAGCTAATTATGGGGTAGGTCGCTCTTCCTTGCTTATCGAAAGGGCGCAAGGTAAACCGGTTGTTGCTTTAGGGGCCATCTACCAAAGTTCTCCCTCTATTTTACTCAGCACCAATCCTGCGGTTAAAAGTCTTAAAGATCTACGCGGGAAAAAAGTCATGATCACCGATGATACGGCCCAGTCGGCTGCTATTACCAGTATGTTACTTTCCAACGGTTTAAATAAGGATGATTTTATTCAACAAGAGCATTCTTTTAACTATCGGGACCTGATTGAAGGAAATACCGATGCCATGGCCAGCTATTTATCCAATGAACCGTTTTTATTAGCCTTAAATAAAATACCATACAAGTTTTTCGATCCCAAGGACTACGGTTATGACTTTTACGGTGATATTATTTTTACCTCGGAAAACGAAATGAAGAAACACCCTCAACGAGTCAGGGCATTTTATTCTGCAGTAATAAAAGGCTGGTTATGGGCTTTTAATAATATCGAAGAGACGGCCAACCTTATCTATAAAAAATACAATAGCCAGAATAAATCCGTTGAAAGTTTAATCTACGAAGGCGCAACCTTAAAAGGATTGGCCCTAGTGGAAGGTTTACCTTTCGGTCATATTAGCAAAAATAAGTTTAGCGAAATTGCCAATGTTTATCGTTTAAGTAACCTACTTGAGGACAATTATTCACTTGATGAGTTTATTGATCCTCTGGACTTAAATAAAACAACCGTTAAAATCGGCGTTCTGGCGAAACGTGGCTATACCGCCACAATAGCTCGTTGGCAACCACTGGCGAAACATCTTAACAAAACTTTAGAAACCTATCGATTTGCTATCATACCCTTGGATTTTTCCCAGCTTAAGCAAAGTGTGGCTAATAAAAAAATTGACTTCATCATTACTAACACCATGTATTATGTGCAATTAGAACACCAATACGGTATCTCTCGAATTGCCACGCTACTTAATCAGTATAGCAAGAAAGAGCAACAATTACGGGAATTTGGCGGTGTGATATTTACTCGGCGGGATAATCAAAAAATTAACCATATTCGTGATTTAAAAAATAAATCCTTTGCTGCCGTGAATGAACGTTCCTTTGGTGGCTGGGTTATGGCCTATGAGGAACTGATGCAACAGGGAATCAAACGCACCGATATTAAACTTAGCTTTCTCAATACACACGATGCAGTGGTCAATTCCGTAATCAATGGCAGAATCCAGGCAGGAACGGTAAGAACCGACACCTTGGAAAACATGGCACAGGAAAACAAGATCGATTTATCACTTATTAAGGTTATAAATCCGCAAACATTTAAGAACTTTCCCTATTTAGTGAGTACCCGATTATACCCTGAGTGGCCCTTCGCCAAATTAAAACATACTGCAGACACCTTGGCTAACAGTGTAGTATCGGAATTGGTCAATATAGCACCCAATTCAAAAGTGGCTAGAGCAATTAAGACCGGAGGTTGGACCGTACCACTAGACTATAGCCCGGTTCATTCGGTGTTAAAAAAGCTGCAACTCCCCCCATACGACTATCTCGACATTCGCTTAAGTGATGTTTTGCGCCAATATGCCTGGCTGATTTATGCTACGTTATTAATCTTTATCTTTTTGATCCTACGTTTATATTTTGTTCGAAAGCACAATAAATATCTGGATCAATACAATCTAAAACTGGACCAGGAGGTAAAAAAACGTACCCAACAATTGGAACAAGCCAACCAAGAACTGAAAGTTATCTCCCAAACCGATCCCCTGACTGGGATTAGTAACCGTGGTTATTTCATGGAAATGAGTAAAAAATACCTGAATATTGCCACTCGCAATAGAACTCCCTTACAATTTCTATTACTGGATCTGGATGATTTTAAGCATATTAATGATTCCTATGGCCATCAGACCGGCGATCGGGTATTAAAGGAATTTACTCGAACGATTAATACACTATTAAGAGAAAGCGATCTATTTGGACGTGTTGGTGGGGAAGAGTTTGCCCTGCTACTACAAAATACATCCTTACATGGTGCTATGGTTTTTGCCGAACGGGTACGTAAAGGAATAGCAAGTATGCCGATACGCTATGAAGACAAAATGCTTAACGTAACCGTAAGTATTGGTTTGGCGGAATTAAAAGATGAAATCAAAATTGAAGAACTGCTGCGACATTCTGACATTGCCCTTTATAAAGCTAAAAACGGCGGCAAAAATCAGACGGTAAACTTCACCGGCTAATAAATATTGGATGTCGGCAAGGAAAAATTAAATACTGTCCCCCTTCCTAATTGACTTTTCACATCGATAACTTGACCATGCAGTTCCACAATACGCTTGGTAATAGCCAACCCCAAACCGGAATGCCCTCCTTGTCGATGAGGATTATCCACCTGATAGAAACGTTCAAAAATCTGGCCTAAATGTTCGGCAGCAATCCCTTTACCATTATCTTGAACGGTTATGCTGAGTTGTTGTGAACACTTTTCCACAACAATTTCTACAGCTCCACCATTTTGATTATGTTCCAAGGCATTACCAATAAGATTGTTCAATGCTCTTTCTATCAATGAGATATCGGCATATACAAAGGGCGCATCCTTGTCACAATGGGCCTTCAAAGTAATCTGTTTCTGTTCGGCACGCAGTCGAAACTTATCCAGTACATCCTGGATCAACTCAGCAATGGAGAAAAACTCGATATGGGGTGGATTTTCACTGGCCTCCAGTTTGGCCAATTCAAAAAGGTCTTCGATTAAACCACTCAATTGTTTGCTACTTTGCAATGCGGTTTGGAGGTATTGTTTACGTTGTTCAACCGCCAGTTCATCACCTTTTAAATACAACACCTCTAAATAACCAAATATGGATGCTAAAGGAGTACGTAAATCATGGGAAATATTGGCAATCATACTGCGGCGCAATTTGTCTTGTTTTTTTAACTGCAACATCTGTTGAGTAATATGTTCAGCCATCTCAACAAAGGTTTGATCCAATAAGCTAATTTCATCCTGCGACGAATTTATATTTTTCGAAGAAGCGCTTAATTGTTCGGTAAATCCGGTTTCTTTAAAACCGACCATCGCTTGCGATAGCCTTTTCAAACGCTGCGCCGGTTGGTAAAACAAACTTAAACCCAATAATAAGCCGATAACCAAACTGATTAGCAATGAGTACATACTGAGTCGAAACAGTTTAATATCCACTAGATCCTGGTAGATCCGTTCGATAGCCTGACTTTGCAAAATAATATAAAGATATCCTTCCGGAGCATCTCGATTGGGAAATGCTGCCACCGAAAAATACTTTTTACCATCCTCACTTCGCGGGTCATCACCCTTAACAATGATATTCTCACTATCTTCCAATTGTTCTTTAAACGGCTCTAAATTAACCTTTAAACGCTTTACTTGGCCAGGTTCAGCCGAATAAGTCAGGACCTTTCCCTGATTGTCCAAAAGGTAAAACTCCAGACTGGGATTGACCGTCATATAATGATGAAAAGTTTCCTTGAGGGCCTTGTTATCAATTTGATTATTCTCCACCAAGCGCCGTTGCTGCAAGATATTTTGAGCTAAATCTCGGTGTGCTTGTTGGTTGATCTCCTGTAAATAATCTTTACTAATAAATAAGGTCAGTAACGAAAAACTGATCCCGGTAATAGCAAAGACAATAACCAATAAAATGGCGAACTTGGCATACAAACTTTTAATCATAATCGGCCACATGTTCATTTAATTTATATCCGACTCCCCAAACCGTTAAGATATAATCCGGTTCTGAAGGATCGCGTTCAATTTTTGCCCGTAAACGATTAATATGGGAATTGACCGTATGCTCATAACCGTCATGAGAATAACCCCAAACGGCATCTAATAATTGAATTCGACTAAACACTTGCCCGGGGTGACGAGCAAAATATAGGAGCAAAGCAAACTCTCGAGCAGTTAAATCAACTTGCTGTCCCTTAATCGAGACTTCCCGTTTGGATTCATCAATCCTTAATTGATCCAGTTCAATTATCTTAGCACTTGAGCTATCGTGATTGTCTGTCTTAGCTTGTTTAGCCTCTAAGGCCTCTACGCGTCTAAATAAGGCCTTTATCCTAGCCAATAATTCCAACATACTAAATGGCTTAGTCAGATAATCATCAGCCCCCATCTCCAACCCAACAATTCGATCCAGTTCAGATGATTTAGAAGTCAACATTAAAATTGGAATACAAGGGTCTTCACTACGGATTTCCTTACAGACACTTATACCATCCAATATGGGTAACATTAAATCCAGAATGATTATGTCGTACTGATTTTGCTGAAATAGCTCCAACCCCTTTTGACCATCGTTGGCAATATCCGCCTGACAATCAATATCCTGTAATTGGATCTGAACCAACTGAGCGATATCTTGCGAATCTTCAACAATCAATGCTTTGTGCATTGTATAAATTATCCTTAATTAAAAGTCTGAATTGTATTATAGACCATAACAAATCTAAGAACCTTTCAGTATATTCAATTCTGAATTGAGCTAATTCTGATTCCCACATTAATTGCGGTAAGCCATACCCGCATGGTTTGCGCGCCGTTATGGAGCAATAACTGTGAAATATACATTCCTACAAAAATGTAGAAACTGTCACGGTGCGGAGACTGTTCTTAGTACAGAACGATTTCTACCTTCTTTTTTGGCAGCATAGAGCATATCATCAGCACTTTTTAAAAGCTCATCTAAGGAATTGGTGTCTTCTTTAGCTCCTAATCCAATGCTGATGGTACACTTGAGTTTGGTATTATCATTTACCGGAATGTTATGATTAGCAATACGTTCTCGTAGGCTTTCCGCACAGTTTAGAGCTTCATCAGCGGTAATATCAGATAACATAATGGCGAATTCCTCACCACCGAGTCGACCAAATACGGCATTTTCAGGTATGCTTGAACTTATATCGTTAACTATAGATTTTAATACCTGATCGCCAACTTGATGACCATAAGTATCATTAACCTGCTTAAAATGATCGATGTCGATCATTAAAGTCACAATTTTTTCCGAGGCACTGTTGTATAGTTTTTGACTCAACTGGAAAAACATTCGACGATTATATATTCCGGTTAAAGCATCTCTGGAAGCCATATAATCGAGTTTTCTAATTAATTCCAGCTGCGTTAATTGAGACTTGACCCGGGCCATCAATTCACGTGGTCGAAATGGCTTGGTAATATAATCATAGCCACCCACCTCGTAAGCTCTCTCAATACTATCATCATCGGTTTTAGCCGTCAGGAAAAGGATTGGGATTTGGGCAGTGGCTGGATTTCCTTTCAATTGTTCACACACTTCAAAACCATCCATACCAGGCATCATAATATCCAGTAAAATCAGATCAAAGTCTGTCTCCTTGAGCCGGTCTAATGCTTCCTGCCCACTACGAGCAAATCCGATAATCAATTCCATGGAATGTAAAGCATTAGCAGCTACTTTAATATTTTGAGTATCGTCGTCGACAATAAGAATTCGTTGTTGCTCAATCATTATTCTGTTCTTTCCAGTGCTGCATTTTTTGTTTAAATTCTTTAAACGCGTTTTCAAGCTCAGTAATTTCAAAGTTCTCTACTGCGACTTTAACCCTCTCAGATAGCACTATCATACCCTTAATTTGATATTTTTGGCCAATATCGCTTATAGCGGAGCTAAATAATAAGGCATCATCAAAAATTCCGCTTTTTTTAGCTTTATACCATAACGGCATCACCACAGAATTGATCTCATCCATGGCTTTATCATTATTTCCCAGGTTGATTTCAAGACTTTCAGTACTACGATAGTTGTCATCAAAGTCAAATACTTCTTGGCTGGAAAAGTCACGTGATAATTGTGCATCCACAGCTTCAGGTTCACAATCCGAAATATTGTTAAGATAAATGGTAAACGTCGCTCCTTGCCCTGTCTCACTATCTAGGATGATTTTGCCATCCATCATATCAACCAGTTTACGACAGATAGATAATCCCAACCCTGTACCGCCATACTGTCGATTACTCTGGCCTTCGTGCTGATCAAAACTACCAAATATTTTTTGCTGCTGATCTTTATGAATACCGATACCGGTATCTTTAATATCAATTTTTATTTTTTTATTATTGTTATCGTCAATATCGGATTCAGTAGTGACCATAATCTTAATGTATCCCTGATGAGTAAATTTAATCGCATTTCCCACCAGGTTAAAGAGCACTTGACGTATTCTAGTTTCATCCAGAATCATGCAATTTGGTACATTATCATCAAAATCAAGCTTTATGGTTAAACCCTTATCTTTTGCCCTGGGAGCAAATATTTGGCAAATATCTTCAAACACCGGTCGGATTAATACCGGTCTGGGTTCCAGAATTAGTTTGTCAGCTTCAATTTTGGATAGATCAAGAATATCGTTGATAAGACTCAAAAGCGTTTTGCCACCGGAATAAATAGATTCCAGATAGCTTTTTTGTTTGGCATTGACCTCTGTTTTTTGCAATAGTATGGAAAAACCGATAACCGCATTCAGTGGAGTTCGAATTTCATGACTCATATTGGCAATAAACTCACTTTTAGCTCGATTGGCCGCTTCCGCCTTATGTTTTGCCTCGATAAGTCGGCTCTGTTGGTAGGAAATTACCCGGATAAATACTGCTGAAAAAGCACTAACCAGAATTAAACTGACCGACACCCGGATAGCTATAAAATCATCTAATATGTACCACCCCAAAGGCAGTATAACCATTAAAAGAATAATATTTGCCGACCAAGCCTGTCGTTCGGTTAGCATAAAGTAAAATGCGAGTATTGCAGGATAACTCCAGACAATGCCGATAATTCCAAGGTTTTGAGTGGCCAAAACCAGAGTGACTAAAATAAACGGCACCAAGACTAGAAAAACATAAAGGGGACGAAATTTTCCAGCAATAATGCTCCAGGCATTTAATGCCGTAACGATAACAATTCCTAAAGAAGTAAAACCGAGCATTAAGCGATCATGGAGCAGGTTATTAACGGCAAATGGCGTTAGAAAAAGAAGTGCCGCACAGGCGCAACCAAAATTTGCCACAATACGGAAATCTTCTTCAAACCCGGCTTTTTGAAAAAATTTATAAACTTTTTCCATCGATTATTCCGGTCATTTTATCATTATGGGACATAGTGTTTTTTTGTCTTCCAATGTCGCATTAAATTATTAAACTGGGTATATAAACCTTCAAGTTCATTTACCTCGAAACCTTCAACCGCTTGTTTTATTTTTTCCGATAGTTGTTTCAAAACGCTTAAATGATGTTTGTCTGCCACTTTATACAATGCATCGGCAAAGATGATAGCATCATCAAAAATACCACTCTTTTTAGCCTGATACCAATACGGCAAAACAAGTTCGTCAATTTCCTCCAGTAACTCAATATTGCTTTCCCTTTCCAGAGCAATATCTTGCTCGTGACTTTGCTCCGATTCCAATTCAACTATGGAATATGGCAATATTTGCATTATTTCATTGATTAGTTCAGTTGAACTGATCGGTTTGGTTAGATAGGCGGCAAATAATTTTTCCCTATCTTCTATGATTTTTGAATCAGTTGAAGCTGTCAACGCAATAATTGGGATTTGCTTAAGCTGCGGACTATCTATTATCTTGCGTGAAGCTTCCATTCCATCCATAACCGGCATATAAATGTCCATTAGGACCAAATCAGGAATCTTTGACCGACACAACAACAGCGCTTGCTCACCATCTTCGGCTTCCAGGAATTTTGCACCGCAATGCTCTAAATATCCTTTAATTAATTGGCGATTGGAATCAATATTATCGACAATCAAAATGGTCGGCGACTGAAATTGAATTCGTTCAATATCAGGATGGTAATGGATTTTTTTCGGTTCAATAAATTCAGCTGTTTGAACGTGGTTGAGTTGAATGGTAAATATTGAACCTTCACCAATACTACTTTGCAGAGATATTTCTCCACCCATAATATGAACCAGTTTTTTACATATAGAAAGCCCCAAACCGGTTCCGCCATATTGTCGATTACTCTGACCATCTTGTTGCTCAAAGCTGCCAAATATTTTATGTTGCTGGTCCTTATGAATACCGATTCCCGTATCTTTAACATTAATCTTTAGCCGAATATCATCATCATGCTCCGCATAATTTTCAGCCGTTACAGAAATTTGTATATATCCCTGATGGGTGAATTTAATGGCATTTCCAACCAAATTAAAAAGCACCTGACGTATTCTGGCTTCATCCAATACCAAACAATCAGGAACTTCGTCATCAAGTTTTAATAACATTTTCAAGCCTTTTTCTTCAGCTCGAGGTTGGAAAATTTGACAAATATCTTCAAAAATGTTTCTTATTAAGCTCGGCTCAGGTTCAAGAGTCAATTTACCCGCCTCAACCTTAGATAGGTCCAGAATATCATTGATTAGCTTAAGTAGGGTTTTACCGCCGGATTTTATCGATTTTAAATAACTTTCCTGCTTATTATTCACATCGGTTTGCGACAAAAGCTCCGAAAATCCCAGTACGGCATTTAATGGAGTGCGGATCTCATGGCTCATATTGGCTAAAAATTCACTTTTAGCCTTATTGGCCGCTTCAGCTGCATCTTTCGCAACTTTTAACTCTTCCTGAACACTCTTAATCTCGGTGATATCATGGCTTAAAACCACAATAGCCTTTACTTTTCCCTGTTCATCAAAGCCGGGTACGTAGTTGACATTAATCCACTTTTTGCCTGTTTCCAGGGGGAAAGTGTTGATATAAGATACCGATTTCCCTTGTCTGACTTGCTCAATATATTTAAGTGCATACTGATAATTATCATTACCAATTATATCTTTAATATGTTGACCGATTATTTGTTCACGAGGAATGTTATAAGCAATTTCAAATTTTTTGTTTACAAATAAATAATGCAAAGATTCGGCATCGACATAAGCAATATAGGCTGGAGAGTTATCAGTCACCAAACGCAATTGGTGTTCGCTATTTCTCAACGCTTGGTTACTCTGCTCTAATTTTTGTTTGGCAAAAAACAGCTCTTTATGCTCTTGTTCCAATTTGTCAGTAAAGGCATTAAAGCTATTGACCAGTTCACCTAATTCATCTTGGCTAAATTGGGTCAATCGTTGTGAAAAATTGGGCCTACCTTTGGCCATATCAGTTAACGAAACAATAAGTCCAGTAATGGTTTTCCGGGTTGAGAGAGAAAACTTAAAGGAAAAATAAAGCATTAAAAATATCGAAAAAATACCTAATGCTACACCGGAAGTCAGGATTTTCTGACTTAATTTATGATTTTCACTGATTATGGTATCCAGCTCTCGCTGCTGAGCTTTAAAGAATGCAGAATACTGAATTTTGGTTTTCGCCAAGGAAGCCGTCATAGATTTACTCAATTGCTCAATTTTTTCCAGTTTCCGACTATTTTTTATCATTAACTCAGATAGCTCGTAGGCACTTTCATAATAATTGATAAAATTGTTATACATGGCTTGAGACTGAACAAGAGGATGCTCAGGCAGATAGGCATGCAATAATTGCAGGTTCTCTAATAGCGTTTGCCTGGCAGCATGAGTATTTTGCAACCATGCAATTTCATTGGCACCGACGGCATCTTTAAAAGTTCGGGTAAGGTTATCCAATAGAATCAAATTCTCATTGGCCAACTGCATAACCGGTAAATGTACTTGTTGGATACGATTAGTAAAATTATCAGTAGTCTGTTGCTGAAAATAAAAATAAAACAGATAAAAAGAAAAAAGTAGTAAGGCTATTAGAGAGGGCAGAAGTATCTTCTGAAAAATGGAAAGCCTGATATTCATCTATTCGATCAAAGCCAAAACTTTTACAGAAGGGGGTGTGGATTCTTTAGGAATATATGCAATAGCACCAGATTTGCTACGAACATATTGAATAATTTTCTCGACGCTACGAAATTGCTTAGGCGGGCGAACAAAGCCGGCCAACCGAACCTGCCACTCAGCACTCAACATATCCAGACCAGTGCTTCTCTCACGATCAATCCTGCCGTTAGGCAATATATCTGTAACTTCCGATGTCAATTGAGTATAGGCTAGGTTAAACCAAAAGTGCTCGTTACCTATTTTTGCCAATAGTATTGCGATATCATCACTTTCAATTTCGGCAAAGCCACCATCGGGTCGAGGTGGTAATTCATCATCGGCCTCGCCATAAGTAGCACGCAGTTCCAGATCGAAATTGTTAATAGCGGTAAAATAATTAGCCTGAATTCCCAAAATATGCTCATATCCGCCAACACTATAAAAGTTGACGGGGGGGCGTGTGAAAGTACGGGCATAACCGATATAAGCTAGCTCGCTGCTGTGGAAAATAGGGAAGCGGAATTTACCGGCTCGAAGAGAGATATCCCAGGGTGTATCATAGTTTAGATAAGCCCATTCCAAATCACGTTCCCAAGAATTACTATCGATATATCGAACGATCCCCTGAGCGGTTAGAGAAATATCATCATTAAATTGGAACCGTCCCTGTAGCCCGACCACAGTATTAATTCCAAAGTCTAATTTGCTCTTCTCAACCGAGCCTTCTTGATCCACATAACTTCTATAGCGCCAATCATCACTATCATTACCCGTGAAACCGACGGTTCCAAAGCCGTTAATTTGTAACGCGTCTGAGATTTCATAGGCTATCGCCGAATTTACTTGTATTAAAAGCATACAAATTAATATGTTTTTCAATAGGCGACTATATATTGGCACAGGTTTTAATTGACATATAAAAAGTGGGATTTAAACGATAATAAGACAATTATTTATTTTTTACAATTTATCGCCAAATTCCCAACCAAATACGGTGTCAAAAAATTGCTTAGTGGCAGATAAATCTTGCGCAGGAAATTCCACATAATTAATTTTTTCATGTTGATTCATTTTATTTTCCCAAATATTTTGTAAATGATTTTAACGATAACAGCATAGAATAGTATCTAAGTTTAATCCACAAAAGCTGTGGATAACTTTGTGAATAACTATAAAAACGATGCTCTGAATGGCATTATAATTTGTTTTATTTCAGATTGATTACATTTTAGACAAGTATTTTAACAGAATTTAATTTATCTTATTTTTCAATATGATAAATCATTTTACCAAAATGGATATTGACTCAAAACAATTACAAGGAACAACTAATATAGGGTCTAAATGTGAGAAGTTTTAAAAAGTGGATAAATACAATAAAACAACTACTTATTGCACCTTTATTACAACGTTTTTAACAGGCGGATATAAGTACTAATTGGCATTTCTTCGTGCTCGATAGACTCAAGCACGATAGAAATGGATTTTAAAATTTTCATCTCAATTCTCCGGTCAGTTTTTTTTGGGGGTATGTATGTTATTACAAGGTTCTACTATACAAAAACATGTATACCCCCTAAATGACAGGAACATTAAAGAAATTTCACTTTTTATAAAAACTGTTAGTTAGGCGAAAAATTAATAATTTTCAGTTTCATTATTTAATTGTTGTGTTTTTCTGCTCGTTCTTCAGCTAAAACCTGGTTTAGATTATTCGCCATATTAACAATATCGACCGGCTCTTTTTTGGCCTTTTCCTTATAAAGAGCGGCATCTAATAACCCCAACTCAGCAGTTTTATCACCAGAGTCTAAAGAGTGCGTGCCAATGCTCACTTTAAATTTTACATTGCCGTCAATAGTATTTTCATATTCAATCATATCCTTAATACGCTGCCGTAACGTTTCACATTGTTTTTTAGTCGTATTAGGCAAGATAACAATAAACTCGTCACCACCATAGCGACAAACTTTATCAACCTCTCGAGTGACTTCTTTTAATATATTTGCTAATGAAATTAGTACCTGATCCCCGGCTTGATGCCCATAACTATCATTAATTACCTTAAAGTCGTCAATATCCAACATTAACAATGACAGCGGGGCTTTATATCGTCCCTTCATTTGCAATTCATTATTGAGGAACTTATCAAAACTACCACGATTATATACCCCAGTCATGGGATCACAGCTTGCCAATTTTCTTAAGGCCCTGGTACAGTAGGCTTTTTCGATGGCTATGGCTGCAAAATCAGCAATTGTAGTAAGAATTTTTAATTCTAGAGGGGTAAAGTGAGTGCCGTTGATTTTATTAATGAGTTCAATCACGCCAAAAACTTTATCACCGGCACACAATGGAACACCAATAATAGAGTTGGTTTCAAATCCTGTGAAGCCATCGACACGACTGGAAAATCGAGGATCAGCCTGTACATTATCGATGATTACCGACTCTTTGTTGGCGGCAATCCATCCGGCTATACCCTCCCCTTTTAACAATGTTCGTCCTACTAAAACATCACTTCCATGACCAATGACAACGGCGAATTTTAATGTTTCCGAGTCCGGTTCTTTTAGCATTAAGGACCAATTTCTGGGCGTAAAAATCTCTCCAATATTTCGCATTACTTGTTCTAAAGTTTCGTCTACGGTATTGCAACGAGATATCGATTTTGCAATGTCAACGAAAAAAGATAACTTGACGAGTTCATCAATAGAATTGGCAGAGTTATTCATCTCCGTCATATTTATATACCCCAAAAACGTGGGTTAAGAAAAAGAACGGTAATCTTATCGTCCTTGATACCGTTCCACCAGAAGAGCAAGTTTATTGTGTAAATGCCCCTCAAATTCATCAAGACTCTTATCAAAAACTTCCAAATATCTGGCGGCTTTATCATGAGTTAATTTTTTTTCATTAACCTTATATTGCATTTCCGGCAAGCTTTTATCAATGCGTGGTAAAATGTCCCAGTGGACAAAGTCAGAATCAAGTGTCTCTACTTCTTTTTGTGCAAACTGACAAAACTCTTCAATAATATCAGCCCCTCTAGGCCCTAAGCAGCCGGGTTCAACCCTAAATACCACCATTAATTTTTTTTCTTTGGGGAGTGGTAAGTTGTCTTTCATATTCCAAAATCCATAGTTTGTGAATTTAAAAATGGAATATTACCGTATACTGGCTATTTTGTCTTTACTTGCGCTGATTAGTTTAAGATTTTTCGCGAACCTTTAATTGAATCACCTTGCTATAGGGATTAAATTACAGAATATCGGAATGGTTAGAATTATTTTTTTTTCGTTTTGTTTTTTATCAAACGTTAATTTTATACCGTATTGTAAGAAATAATTGTCACATCAGCCGCTTTATCCCGAATTGGGATAATGGCTTGATAGGCCTCGGATTGATACCAAGTATCAAGAGTATCTCGGTCGGTAAATTCTATAACCACCACAGAGTTATGCTGATGTTCGCCAGTCAGCACCTTTTCCTTTTCACCCCGAAAGATAATTTCCGAACCAAAGGGGAGCAAGGACTTTTGTACACCGGCAACATATTCCTGCCATAGTTTGGGATTGTGGACGGTTATATGTCCGACTAAATAGGCTGACATATGTCATTCCTTTTATTTTTAAGTGAAAACTATCAGAGTAAATCCTTACCATCAAAAATATCCACTTCAAGAGCGAGTGCATCAACATCCTCAATACAGCCTAGATTCACCCGATAATAACCTGCCTTCCGTGCTGTTTCATGAAAGGTATAAATACCGCATTTTTTGCAAAAAAAGTGCTTGGCATTTTTATTACCAAATTGATAAAGTCCTAATGCATCGTCTGGCGCTTCAATTTTAAGCTCTTGCTCCGGGAGCATTTCGGCAGACATTATAGCCCCTTTACGAATGCAAATAGAGCAATTACAACGCACTCCTTTTTTGATTTCTTCACCAGTAAAGGAAAACTGAACAGCACCGCAATGGCAACTCCCCTGATACACCTTTGACATAAATATCCCCTTTTTCAATTCAATATTCATATCATAGTCAATATCGTCATAATTGACAGGCCAATAATTATATTTCATGCAAAAAAAATCCCTTAACTAAATCGAAGTTAAGGGATTTTATGGGTGAATTTAAACGTCTTCTCTTATCTCATAGTAACCAGTTCTTCACTACTAGTCGGATGAATAGCTACCGTATTATCAAAATCTGCCTTTGTAGCGCCCATTTTAATCGCTACGGCAAAGCCTTGTAACATTTCATCGGCACCGGGACCGATAATATGACAGCCGACAATTTTTTTTGAAGCCCCGACACAAACCAATTTGAGTGCGGTCTGGACCTTGTGTTTGGTAAAGGCGTGACTCATTGGAGTAAAGCTGCTGCTATATACCTTTACCGCATCACCATGTTCGGCTCTGGCAGCTGCTTCTGAGAGACCAACCGTTCCAATCGGAGGATGGCTGAAAACTACAGTCGGGATTAAGGAATAGTCTAATTTACGATCCGGCATATTATTAAATAGACGATCCGATAATCGACGTGCAGCAGCAATCGCTATCGGCGTTAAAGCCGCTTTACCATTAACATCCCCCAACGAATAAACGCCGGGAACATTGGTTTGTTCAAATTCGTCACTGGGAATAAACCCTTTCTCATCGATAGCGATATCTGTAGCCGATAAATTCAATGCCTCAGTATTTGGCGCTCGTCCTATGGCCCAAATTAAGGCATCAAAGGTACAATGCATTTGGTCGTGGTTGCAATGTAAATCCAGAGAACCGTCTTCAGCCTTTTCGACTTTTTCCAACGAGGTATTGGAGATCACCTTAATACCATCATCCATCATAATTTCAGCCAGAGTCTCAGATAACATATGATCGAAACTGGCCAGAAAATGACCTTTGCGAATAATAATGGTGACATCGGCTCCCAAAGCATTTAATACTCCAGCCAATTCAACGGCAATATATCCGGAACCAACAATCGCAACGCGCTTAGGAAGTTCTTGCAACTGGAAAAAGCCGTCCGAAGTCATCCCCAGTTCCGCCCCGGGAATATTGGGAATTAGCGGATAACTGCCTGGGGCAATGACGATTTGATCGGCGGTATACCGTTCACCATTAACTTCCAGGGTTTTATTGTCGATAAAGCGAGCAGTACCTTGAATTAGGGCGATATCGGAATCTTTCAAATAGTTGCCGTACCAGCCATTAATCCCGGAAATATAGCCTTCCCGATTTTCAATCAGTTTTTTCCAGTCCAGACCGTTGTTAGCCGTATCAAAGCCATAATCTTTGGCATCTTCGATAGCATGTGCCAACATACCGGCATTCCACATCACTTTCTTTGGTACACAGCCGATATTTACACAAGTGCCACCTAATTTACCGCTCTCAATAACGGCACATTTTTTCCCATATTGAGCCCCTCTCTCGGCAGCGGATAAACCACCGCTTCCTGCCCCAATGGCAATTAAATCATAATGTGTAGACATAGTTATCCTTTATATTGGAATTCCTAAATAAATCATGTTTTGAAGTGGCAAGATCCACTACCATGACTCACGGTAGCAGATAATTTGCCTTTTGCGAATAATGTTACTGACGTATATGACCGTCGCCAAGCACAATAAATTTCTGCGAGGTTAATCCTTCCAGGCCGACGGGTCCGCGAGCATGGATCTTATCAGTACTAATACCGATTTCAGCACCCAGACCGTATTCAAATCCATCGGCAAAACGGGTGGATGCATTAACCATAACCGAGCTGGAATCCACCTCCGCTAAGAAACGACGCGCTTTGCCATAGTCTTCAGTAACTATGGCTTCAGTGTGGCCGGAACTAAAGGTGATGATATGATCGATGGCGCTATCCATATCATACACCACTTTGATGGATAAAACCGGAGCAAGATATTCAGTATCCCAATCTTCCTCTGTCGCATCAAGCAAACCATCGACTCCGGACAAGACCGCTTTGGTCGCAGCACAACAACGTAGCTCCACACCTTCTTGTTGATATTTAGCAGCCAGATCAGGCAATACTTCTGCAGCTATTTCCTGTTCAACCAGCAAGGTTTCCATGGCATTACATACACCATAACGGTGTGTTTTGGCGTTGTAAGCAATATCAATGGCTTTTTGTTTATCCGCCTGTCCATCAATATAGACATGGCAAATACCATTAAGATGTTTAATTACCGGTACTCGCGCATTACCACTAATTCGCTCAATCAGGCCTTTGCCACCACGAGGAACAATCACATCCACATATTTTTGCATGGTGATTAACTCACCAACCGCGTCTCGATCCGTGGTTTCAACTACCTGCACCACATCAGCCGACAGTTCGGCTTTTTCCAGACCGGTACGAATACATACCGCAATCGCTTGATTAGAAAACTTAGCTTCGGAACCACCACGCAAAATTGCCGCATTACCGGATTTTAAACATAGTGCTGCCGCATCGGCGGTCACATTGGGGCGCGATTCATAAATAATACCGATGACACCTAACGGCACGCGCATTTTCCCAACCTGAATACCTGAGGGACGAAAATTCAAATCTGTGATGGCACCAATGGGATCGGGAAGAGCTGCTATTTGTCGTAGACCTTCTGCCATACCTTGAATCCGCTCTTCATTAAGAGCCAGACGATCCAAAAGAGCCTCATCCAGCCCCCGCTCTTCTCCTGCTTTTAGGTCTTTCGCGTTTTCAGCCAATAATTGCTGCATAGACTCTATTAATCCGTCAGCAATATTATTTAACGCCAAATCCTTTTTATTACTATCCGCTTTAGCCAATTGGCGTGAAGCTTGACGGGCTTTTTCTCCCAAACCGGTCATGTATTGTTTGATGTCCATTTGTCGTTCCTAATATCAGATTTTCAGGTAGTTAACGTATACTGCGAGATATGCTAATCAATAATTGTTTCAACTCCGCCCAAGGATCACCTTTTTCCAACCCTTTAACCAGATAGTCAATATGTGCGGCAGTCAAAAGCAGATTATGCCAAGATATGGTCTGCTGCTGTAATACCTTCGCCAGCAAAGGTTTTCGTTGTTGAAAAATATAAGTCTTGGTCATCGCTTCGGCCACCCCCAAGGTTCTAGCTTGAGTACTAAGCGTGGCTAGCAAGCGCAATTCTTTAGTGACCATCCAGAGTAAAAAAGCAATCGCTTGCCCCTCTGCCGCAAAAGTGTCCAACATTTTAATCACACGAACCGTATTACCCTTTAAAGCGGTATCAAACAGGTCGAAGCTATTATAGACGGAACTATCACTTACCGATTCAGCAACTTGCTCCAGATTTAATAATGTTGGGGCATCGGATTGCTGATCAATGTGCAGAAGAGCCAGTTTAATGATTTCCTGATCTGCAGAGAGCAGATTTCCCTCCACCTGCTCAAATAGAAATTGTAAAGCATCTGCTTGCAGTTGCAAACCATGTTTGTGTAAACGATTTACCAACCACTGTTTTAATTGATTATCCTTCAATGGCCAAACTTGCACTAGAACCGCATTTTTATCCAGAGCCTTAAACCATTTGCTGCGGGTCGTTGCGCTTTCCAATTTGCCGGTATGTAGTAATAAAATCGTATCTTCCGGAATATTCTCCGCATATTCAATTAGGGCTTTAGCCCCTTTATCACCAGGCTTGGCAGTGGGAAGGTGCAGGTCGATTAATTTCTTGCTGGCAAATAACGACATCTCGGATGCCGAATATTGCAATTGCTGCCAATCAAACTGAATGTCGGCGGTGTAAACCTCGCGTTCTTCAAATTGATAATAACGAGCCGCTTTGCGCAGCATATCTGTACATTCACGCAATTGTAATGGCTCATCACCATAAATAAAGTAGATTGGCTGAATACCATTTTTCAGGTGATTGCGTAAATGCTCCGCTTTGACCCGCATACTTGGTTTTAAAACTTCGATAAACGACGAATAATCTGTTGAACCAGATCTTCACGCATTTCGTTTGTCAACATGGCTTGTTCATTTTCACTGCCCAACACTCGATTGCTATTGTGGCCATAACGCCTTACCGATGTGACTGTCTGAGTTTCGCCATGTTGTTTCCCGGTTTTATCTTGTACCGCGAATGAGACACTGATCTGCAACTCATATTCTTTGACCTCTTTACCGCGGATAGCAACAGCTCGACGATTGACTCCCTTGGATAGCAAAGTAATAATTGCTGTAGCCGATTGAGTACTTTCCACAATAGTGACACTGTTTTCAATCAAACCACGTTTTAACGGCTGGACAAAATCCGATACACCGCGATCAACAATTATAACTTTATCAAATAATGCAGGTAAGGAAATATCACCGCGTAGATGAAAACCACAACCGCTTAAAAGCAAACTACTTAGAGCAACAAAAATCAGTGCTAATTTTTTCATTATTATTCTCATTCATATTTTTAGTTGGCTACGATATTAACCAAACGCCCGGGCACAACAATAACCTTACGAACCGTCTTGCCATCAGTATGGCGTTGCACACCGGGCGCCGCCATAGCCATTTCTTCGATAGTATCTTTCGCCGCATCGGCTGCAATTTCAATCTTATCTCGCAGCTTGCCATTGACCTGGACTATATACTGAATCGTATCCTGTACCAAGGCAGACTCATCAAATTCCGGCCATGGCTGTTCCACAATGGCACCGCTACCACCGATATCTTGCCATAAACAATGAGTAATATGGGGAACAATTGGCGATAACATTAACAATACCTGACGTAATACTTCCTGTTGAATCGCCAGTGCCTGTGGTTGCTGCATATCCTGCTTTTCCATCAGATTAATTAATTCTCTGACTTTGGCAATGGAGGTATTAAAAGTAAAGCGACGACCAATATCATCACTGACCTCTTTAATGGTTTTATGCAACTTAAAGCGTAATTCCTTCTGCTCTTTACTAAGCTGATCCAGAGATACGGATTGTTGCATATCGGTATCATGACATGCCTCAATATGATTATGCACAATGGTCCATAAACGTTTTAAAAACTTAAACTGTCCTTCCACACCACTATCTGACCATTCCAAAGACTGCTCCGGAGGAGCGGCATACATAATAAACAAGCGTGCCGTGTCGGCACCAAATTGATCAATCAAGCCCTGCGGGTCAACAGTGTTACCTTTGGACTTGGACATTTTGGCACCATCTTTTAACACCATGCCTTGGGTCAGTAAACGTTTAAAAGGCTCATCTCCCTTAACCAATCCTTCATCTCGCATCAATTTATGGAAGAATCGCGCATACAATAAATGCAAAATGGCGTGCTCGATACCACCTATATATTGATCCACGGGAGACCAATAATTAACCCGCTCGTCCAACATAGCCTGATCCGAGCCAGGGCTGCAATAACGGGCATAATACCAAGAAGATTCCATAAAGGTGTCGAAAGTATCCGTTTCCCGTTCAGCATCGGCACCACACTTGGGGCACTTGCACTGGTAAAACTCCGGCATTTTTTTCAATGGCGAACCTTCGCCGGTAATGGTAACGTCATCAGGAAGTTTGACCGGTAAATCCTTTTCAGGAACAGGAACGGCTCCGCAGCTTTCGCAATTGATTACCGGGATCGGCGTTCCCCAATAACGCTGACGGGATACCCCCCAATCACGCAAACGGAATTGAATACGCTTTTTACCCTTACCGATACCATCCAGTTTTTCGGTAATGGCATCAACAGCCTCAGCAGAGCTCAAACCGGAAAATTCACCGGAATCAACCAAAACGCCTTTATCGACAAAAGCTTGTTTTTCCAAGTCCACTTCACTGCCATCAACGGAATCAATGACCTGACGAATAGGGACTTCATATTTTAGGGCAAACTCAAAATCACGTTGATCATGAGCCGGTACTGACATCACAGCACCTTCACCATACCCCATTAATACAAAGTTAGCAGCAAAAACCGGTAATTCTTCTAGAGTCAAAGGATGGATAGCTTTTATACCGAGGTTGAAACCTTTCTTCTCCATGGTTTCCATATCCGCTTCGGCAGTCGACATCACTTTGGCTTCTTCAATAAAGGCAGTCAACTCGGTATTATATTCTGCCACTTCCAAAGCCAATGGATGTTCCGGTGCGACCGCAACATAGGTAGCTCCCATTAAAGTATCCGGACGAGTAGTAAACACCTTGATACTGGTGTTGTCATGATCTTTAACGTCAAAAACAATTTCTGCCCCTTCAGATCGCCCAATCCAGTTTTTCTGCATGGTGCGAACCTGCTCCGGCCAACCATCCAGTTGGTCTAGATCGGTTAGTAATTCCTCGGCATAAGCAGTAATCTTTAAAAACCATTGCGGGATCTCTTTACGTTCTACCAAAGCACCCGAACGCCAACCACGACCATCGATAACTTGCTCATTGGCGAGAACAGTTTGGTCGACCGGATCCCAGTTGACGACAGCATTTTTTTTATAAACCAGACCTTTTTCCAATAAGCGGGTAAATAACCATTGTTCCCAGCGATAATAGTCCGGCTCACAGGTGGCAACCTCCCGTTCCCAGTCATAACCAAAACCGAGGCGATTTAACTGACCACGCATATAATCGATATTTTCACGAGTCCACTTACTGGGCGGAACACCATGTTTCATAGCTGCGTTTTCGGCCGGTAAACCGAACGCATCCCAGCCCATGGGCTGCATAACATTTTTACCCTGCATACGCATAAAGCGAGATAATACATCGCCAATGGTATAGTTTCTGACATGACCCATATGCAGTCGACCACTGGGATAGGGAAACATAGACAAACAATAGTATTTTTCCTTACTATTATCTTCTACTGCTTTAAAGGTTTTATGCTCTTGCCAGTATTCCTGGGCAGCTGCTTCCACCTGTTTAGGCTCATAGCTCTGGGTCATATAGTTATTCCAATTCTAAAACACAATGTAAAATTAAAATTCTGATATCGCATCATCAAAATAAATGCAGTATTTTACCTCATTACACAACATCTTCTAAGGATTTTCTTCTATAATTATGGTGAAGATAGTGAAAATGATAATAAATTATGTTTCACTATTTTTTATCGTAATAGTAAGGAGATGGGGAAATGTCTGATAACAAAAAGACAGAAACAAGTACTGACAAAATAGTTCATGGTTACAATACGGTAATGGAAAAGCTGTCCGAATGGACGGAAAAAACGGATGAAAATGCCGGACCAATGTTAATTAACGGCCTACGTGAAACGGAAGAGTTTCTGCATGATTTAGGTCAATGGACTAAGGAAGAGGTAGACCTGATCAGCCGCTATGTAAAACGCGATATTCATGATACTGCCACTCGTTTGGAAAAAAGTAATGCCGAATTAAAAGAATGGCTGCAATTTGACTTTCAACAAATTGAAGAAAAAATCTTAGAGGTTTTTTCCGATATGACCGATAGGACTCGTTCCGAATTAAACAAACTTAGCCATCTGGCTGAAGAAGCCCAAACTTGGCATACCGGGGAAGTTACTTCAATCGGTACTTTAAAATGTAACGCCTGTGGTAAAGAGATGCATTTTCACAAAGCGGGCCGTATTCCACCTTGCCCGAAATGCCATAAAACCGAATTTAGTCGTACCGAAGGATAATAACAAGTTTATTCAAGTTCCGGAATCAGTATAATGATTCCGGAATAGGGGCCTGCCTTTTTTCTTCAAAACAGGTATAATTAGCCGCCCTTTTAGACCGAATAAGCTGATCCTGAACCAATGAGAAACTTTACTCATATTTATTTGTTTGTCATTAGCGCTTTATTGGCTGGTTGCTCCACGTCGCCGCCTAAAAATCCTCAAAATGCCTGTGCCATTTTTGATGAAAAATCGGACTGGTATGAAGCCATGCATGATTCCTATAAGAAATGGGGAGTTCCTGTGCATGTGCAATTGGCCATAATGCACCAAGAATCAAAATTTGTGTCCGACGCCAAACCTCCACGACAAAAACTATTTTGGTTTATCCCCTGGACACGTCCCTCTTCCGCTTTTGGTTATGCTCAGGTTAAAGATGATACTTGGGATTGGTATAAGGATAAAACCGGTAACTCTTGGGCTGACCGAGACGACTTTGAAGATGCCGTGGATTTCATCGGTTGGTACGGTAATATGAGCCACAAAATGCTCGGAATCTCCAAATGGGACGCCTACAGCCAGTATCTGGCATATCACGAGGGGCATGGTGGTTTTAAACGCCGCACCTACAAACAAAAAAAATGGCTGATGCAAGTTGCCGCTAAGGTAAAACGTAATGCCTCCCGCTATAGTCAGCAATTAAAACGCTGTGAATCAGAACTGGACAGTGGTTGGAGTCTTTGGCCATTCTGATTTTAGGATAAGAACTTTTCCTAGGCAGAGCGATAGCTAATATTTAAACTTTCATCGTTAAGGAATATTGAATGAATAATTTTGTCCCCGGACAATGTTGGATCAGTGATGCCGAATTAAAACTCGGCTTAGGTACTATTGAACAATGCAGTGGCCGTACCATAGGCGTAATTTTTCTGGCTAGCGGTGAAAGCAGAACCTATGCCCAGCAAACGGCACCACTAACTCGAATCACTTTTACAACCGGAGACAGCATCAGTAGTCTGGATGGGATTGAAATAGAAATTATCGATATTGAAGACAATGATGACCTTTTAACTTATATTGGAACCGATCCACAAGGTGCTCTGCATCGGATTTGCGAAAATCGCCTCAATCCATTGATGCAGCTTAACCGCCCTTCGGAACGCCTGTTTAATGCCCAAACCGATCACCCGAAATGGTACGAGCTGCGTTATCAAACCTTTCGGCATTTAAACCAAATATCACATTCCGAATTACAAGGTCTAAGCGGTGGTCGTACCAGCTTAATTCCCCACCAGCTTTATATCGCTCACGAGGTAGCCAGTCGTTATGCACCTCGAGTACTATTGGCAGATGAGGTTGGTTTAGGTAAGACCATTGAAGCCGGAATGATTTTACATCAACAATTAATGACCGGTCGAGTCAAACGGGTGTTAATTGTTGTACCTGAAAGTTTATTGCATCAATGGCTCATTGAGATGTTACGACGCTTTAATCTGCATTTCAGTATCTTCGACGAGTCGCGCTGTTTAGCCGAAGAGGGAATTACAGCAGAAAACCATTCCGATCAACCTGACGAGAATGATGGCAATCTGGTCAACCCCTTTTTTAGCGAGCAATTAGTTCTATCCAAGTTGGAATTTTTAGTGGGCAATTCCAAGCGACTGGAACAAGCATTGGCGGCAGACTGGGATCTTATCATTGTCGATGAAGCCCATCATCTGCAATGGTCGGAACAGCATAGTAGCCCCGAATATCAGTGTATTGAAAAGCTGGCACAGACCATCCCCGGCGTATTGCTATTAACTGCCACACCAGAACAATTAGGTAAAGAGAGTCATTTTGCCCGACTACGGCTATTGGATGCCGATCGTTTCCCTTCTTATCAACAATTTCTGGAAGAGGAACAACAATACCAACCTTTGGCAGAAATTATCCAGGACTTATTAGCCGATAAGCCCTTATCTCCAGCGGCACAAGAGTTTTTAAGTTCAATACTGGAAGATGACGATCAACTCCTATTAAAACGACTACAATCCAATAATAAGCAATCGACGGAAAACCGAGAACAATTAATTAACCACCTACTCGATCGACATGGTACCGGACGAGTGCTGTATCGAAATACCCGAAGCGCTGTGAGTGGATTTCCCGAACGTAGGCAAACTGCTTATCCGTTAATAACACCTGATGCTTATCTTGAATGTTTAAGCATTCTACAGAATACTCGTCTCGAAGAACCACAGTTATTACTCTGTCCGGAAACGCTATACCAAGCCATTCATGAAGATGATAAAAGTGATAGCTGGTTGAAAATCGACCCACGAATTAAATGGATGGGTGAAAAGCTTCAAGAACTTAATCAGGAAAAAGTCCTGGTCATCGCCACCAGCGCCCAAACGGCCCAGGATTTAGGGAAACACCTAAAACAAAAGTTTGGTCTCTATACCGCCGTGTTCCATGAATACTTAACGCTAGTGGAACGTGATCGTGCCGCTGCCTATTTTGCCGACCAGGAAAACGGTTGTCAGGTATTAATTTGCTCCGAAATCGGTAGCGAAGGACGCAATTTCCAGTTTGCTCACCATCTGATTTTCTTCGATCTACCGCTTAATCCAGACCTTTTGGAACAACGCATTGGCCGACTGGATCGAATTGGTCAGCAAAACACCATACAAATCCATATTCCTTATTTGGAAAAAACCGCCCAGGAGATCATGTATCGCTGGTATCAAGATGGTCTTGGAGCATTTGAACAAAATTGCCCGGCCGGCTATAAGGTCTATAGTGAAGTTGCCGACGTACTTATCGAAGAGATGCATCAAATCGACGAAGGCATTACCGATCTGGAAAATTTGGTCAATACAACCCGGGCCTTAAGTGAAAAGTACAATCAAGCTTTGCAATTGGGACGTGATCAACTCCTGGAATATAATTCCTGTCGCCCCTATTTGGCGCAATCGTTAATGACTCAGGCAGAAGAAAAAGATCACCATAATAGTTTGGAAAAATATTTGGACCAAGTATTTGATTGCTACGGTGTAGACAGCGAAATCCACAAAGAGGACAGTACTATTATCCGCCCCGGTGATAAAATGCAGCAAAGTTTTCCCATGCTGCCTGATGAAGGCTTAACTTATACCTGTAATCGCGACATAGCACTAGCTAATGAAGATATGTCCTTCCTGACCTGGGAACATCCAATGGTATTGAGTGCTATGGATATGATTACCAGTAATGAGAAAGGAAATGCCAGTTTATCTGCGATTAAGATCAATGGTTTGAAACCGGGAACCATGTTATTGGAATGCCTCTATATCGTCGAATGTGTGAAAAATCATCCCAATAGTGATCATTATGAATTACCGCCGGAATTGATTAGAGTCATAATCGATATCGGTGGCCGAGACTATGACAATAAAATTTCCTTTGACTTAATTTCTCGCTCCCGAGAAAAAGTCGATCGTCAAACCAGCAAAAAAATCATTGAAGCCTATAATGTTGAAATTCGCAAAATGCTCGGTAATGCTGAAAACCTAGCCAATCAACAGGCACCTGACAAACTGGCAGCCATTTTCGAAAAAGTAAATGCGAACTTGGACAACGAGATTAATCGTTTAGCCGCATTACAACGAATTAATCCCAATGTTCGCGAGGCTGAAATTGACTTTTTTAAAGCTCAACAAAACGCACTAAAAGAAAGTCTGGAAAAAGCCGTGGTGCGTTTGGATGCAGTAAGGGTATTGATTGCGACATAGAAATAAGAAATGAATAAAAAACAGGTTATAGATAAGTTACAGTTGGAAGAGCACGTCGAAGGCGGATATTTTCGACGTACCTATGAATCGTCCATGCAAATATCTGTGAAGCAACAGCCACGTCATTTGTTGACTTCTATTTATTATCTATTGAGTGATGATAGTCCCATTGGACATTTTCATCAAAATCATTCCGATATTATTCATTATTATCATCTTGGAGGTGTCTTAAAATACTACTTAATATCACCGCAAGGTGAACTGAAAATAGTACTTTTAGGGCATGATATGGAGCAAGGACAACAACTGCAATTGACCGTACCAGGTGGTTATTGGAAAGCCAGCATGCTAATAAATGGGGAATTCGGTTTGATAAGTGAAGCGGTGGCACCAGGATTCAAGTATAGCGATATGCATCTGGCCAATAATGACCAGATGCATAGCGATTTTCCCGACTTATTTGAACAGATAAAGCATCTGATTAAATCATAAGCTTATTCCCAGTCAACCGTGATTTTATCGCTGGCTTGATTGCCGGAAATAATATTATTATTTGCATCAATGGCAAAAACTCGACCTTCGGCGAGTATCTTCGATGCCGTCGAGCCAATAAAGACATCGAACAAAATCAAACCATTATATTCACTATAAGCCCCTGGACGAAGAACCACTTTGGTATTATTAAATTCAATAGCAGTAGGGTTATCTTCGGAAAAAGTTGGATTCGGAAGATTATATTCAAGAATATAACCAGAAGCTCCAGGATAGGCAGTCCAGACGAATAAATTTTGTTGGCCGCCATAAATTTTATCCTTATCTATCGGCATAACCCAACTTGAGCGGGGTATGCTAGTAGAAATGGTCTTATCACTGCCGGCACTAACGACTGTCTGATTATTGTCTCTATCGGTAACTGTAACGCTACCCGAAATAACCGATACGACTAAACTACCTTGCAATCCATTTTGTGAATAATTAGTGGTAAATTTTGCACTTGTTTCACCGGCTCTTTTGTTACTAGAACAGTTATCCGGAAACGTTATTGTTCCCGCCGGGGTATTTACTGTATAAGCACCGGGGTTATTCGTACAATCAAAGGTAGTGGTAATTTTACCTCTGACCAGGGTAATAGATTTACCTGTTACTGCTGACGGATTTAAAGTAGCAACGGTGTTTTCCTCCACCTCGATAACACTATTATCATCTCTAATGATAGTTGTGCTGGAAGCATCCAAAGTAACCAAAGCTACAACATCCGATACTTTATCCGATGCACCAGGATTAGCCACGCCAACCAGTGTCGCAGCAATTACTTGTCCAGTCGTACTTTGTACTTCTGCTTCGATAGTCGTAGTGGAATCATCAGGAGTTGGTGTAGGAGTCGGAGTCGGCGTTGGTGCAGCAGCACATCCTGAGCTACTAAAAGTTTGGGTTAAATCAGGACAAGGAGCTTCATTATAGGTAATGATAAAGGTCTGAGAGCTAGGAGCGGAACTTCCCAATCCCCCTCGAGAGCTTGTCTTAGTGCCTTCTAGAGAAACAATAGTATTGTCGCCAATGGCCGTACCGGAGACTGAGTAACTGGCACGACCTCCGCCCGGACACTTATGAAAGTAGATAGTGCCGCTGACCTGATCACTACTTTGCGATAATGTTACCTGCCAGGTTTGTTGGTAGGGAGCCTCTGCATCACATGTTTGTTGACTTTTCCATGTTCCGGAAAAACCCGCCGTATAGCCATTCTGGAATATAAACAGTAAGACGATTGTTACTATAATAGCAAAGACACTGTTATTTTTAGCCTTCATATTATTATCCTCCATTAATTATGTCATTCGCACAATGAATGACTGAAAAGATATCCCCTCCCCGGAGAGGATTGGAAATCATTTTAAAGTCTTTAACTCAAAACCACCATTTGCCGAATTCATCTGCAATACAGCACCAAAACGGTTAACCACGCTACCATCATTTGTTAACTGTAAGTCTGGTAAATACAAGCGCGTTGAGTTGGTATCATATTTATCACTATGGCGTTTGCCCAAATAGGTAATCTGGCTTGCTTCCTGTAAAGTGAAGGTATAGGGATTACTATTAATCAATTTTAAAGTTGCGCTATAAGCTGCCACCAGGTTTTCCGGATAGTGAACCAAAACGTATGGAATATCCAAGGTTTCCGTAGTCAGTTCATAACTGGATTTCAAACTGGAATCACCACCATCTGTGTCATAAGGGGGAAGCCCTACTAAATTCCCGGAAGGACCATAATGACAGACAATAAAGTTGGCTGTTGGAAAATCGGTAGAAAATAGTAAATTGCCATTCGAATCCAACATAGGATTACATTTGGTAACAGCACATCCTACTAATAGCGATTCCTGCCAAACAATTTGGGTATAGTGGCCACACATTTCGCCGGGCTGACAAGTTGCGCTATTAAAATCATACAAGGAAAATTCAGAAGCCCAACTTTCAACCGCCTGAGAAATGGGAGTAACATGGCTAGCACTGGAACTTCCCTCAACGTATAGATTTTCACCAACATTAATCCGATTACTACTGTGTTCCCAAACACATTGATTGGCATATTGTTGTGCCGATTCAGCCAGACTGTCATCCCAAGTCATATCTTTTAGCTGTGGATTAGGGATAGGCTGTCCATCATATAATCCTTGATTGGCTTTACTACGTACCGCATTATGTACTGAAAGTCCGTCCTCTGCGGAAATACTTCCAGCCCAGCAATTTACCGAAAAGATGCTGAAAAATAGAACAAGGGTGATTGTTTTTAACATTAGCTTACCCCTAGAATTTTGCCGAATTAAAAAATAAAGCTAGCTCATACTTATATATTACACCATGGACGGATAAGTTTTATATTTTATGGGCATTTTTTTATTTTCCTCTATAATAAATAAATCTTAAACAACTATAATGATAGGTAATGGAACTTAAAATACCACCACCCATTTATATGCTTATTTTTGCCTGTTTAATGTGGCTGTTAAGCCAGCACTTACCTATTTATACCTGGCCTTTTAACACGCAATACTTAGGTATGACAATTATTTTTCTTGGACTTAGTATTGATTTAAGTTCCTTAATTGGTTTTCTACTTTCCAAAACCAGTATCAATCCGATGAAACCTGAAAATGCACAAAGCTTGGTTACCAGAGGGCTGTATCGATTTTCACGTAATCCCATGTATTTGGGACTATTGTTAGTTTTAACCGGATGGTCACTCTATTTAGGGATTTTATCAGCCCTTTTATTGTTGCCCCTGTTTATTTGGGTTATGACCAAGATGCAGATCCAACCGGAAGAAAAAATATTGAAAGAATTATTTGGACAGTCTTATATCGAATACAAACAAACAGTGCGTCGATGGATTTAAACTCAATGGAGAATGGAGAATGGAGAATGGAGAATGGAGAATGGAGAATGGAGAATCTAAATAATGTTTAAACAGTTACAATATAGTCAATAGTTCTTATTAAATGTGTGCTGAAGAACTTAGCATAAAAACACCTTATTTACAGTTAAAAGCCAGAGCCTGGGGACCTAAAGATGGTTTACCTGTATTGGCTTTGCATGGGTGGATGGATAATGCCAATAGCTTTGCTCCCTTGGCCCCTTTTATGGAAAATATTCGCCTGGTTGCACTGGATCTACCAGGGCAGGGATTTTCTCAATGGCGCCCTCCGGGTAGTCATTATCATTTTGTTGATTTCTGTAATGAAGTGATGTTTAGCGCTGATGCCTTGGGATGGACGCAATTCTCCATCTTAGGACATTCTTTTGGCGGTGCCGTCGCTATGGTTAGTGCTTGTATGGTGCCCGAAAGAATTCAACAGCTAGCCTTAATCGATAATTTTGGGCCACGAGTCGATACCGGAGTGAATACCACACAACGCTTAAGACATGCCTTTCGAGACTTTAATAGTCAAATTAATAAAAAACTTTCTTTTTTTAAACAATATAAAGATGCTTTACGGGCCAGACAATTGGTTAGCGATCTGGACGTTGAACAGATTGAATGTTTATTGGAAAGAGGATTAAAAAAACTCGATGACGGCTATACTTGGAGCAGCGATCCACAATTAAAAATGACTTCACCTATCTATATCCACGAACAACAACTATTATCTTTTTTACAACATCTTGTTACTCCGACACAATTAATTCGCGCTCAATCGGGATACTTGCTGAACCGCAAAGATCTGGAGCAACGCTATGCTATTGTTAAAAATCTACAGATTATCGATATGTCCGGAGGGCATCACATCCATATGGAGATACCCCAAAAAGTAGCAAAATGTTTAAATCAATTCTTTCATCGTAATGCAAAAGAGAGTGGGACTCATGTCCGATAAAATATATTTAGGCAAGCAGGTCATTTTGGATAGCCAGGAAAACATTTATGCCTATGAGTTACTATTTCGTTCTCCCGCTTCTAATAAAGAAGCCCAAGTATTTGACAATGTCCATGCCACTTCCCGGGTACTGGTAAACGCGCTAAACACGATAGGCTTGGATAATTTATTAGGAGATAAACTCGGTTTTATCAATCTCAATGAAGAGCTCCTGCACGACGATGTACTGAACTTACTCCCCAAAGATCGCTTTATGTTGGAAATTCTTGAATTTACTGCGGTTGATGAACCGTTAATTTCTAGGGTTAAAGAATTAAAAGAACAAGGATTTCACTTTGCTATCGACGACTTGGTCCTAGATGACAAAATGTTAGCTCATTTTGCCCCGCTATTTCCATTGGTTGATTTGCTGAAAATCGAAGTTATCGATATGGATGAGGATGCTTTACGTCAAACCATAGAAAAATTCAGCCCTATGGGATTAAAACTTCTAGCCGAAAAAGTGGAAAATAAGGAGATGTTCGATATCTGCCGCAACCTCGGCTTTGATTATTTTCAAGGCTATTATTTTTCTAAACCAGTTATTATCGAAAAGAAAACCCTGGAACCCGGAAAACTCACTTTAACCAAAGTGATTTCTCAAATCTCTTCTGGTGAACCACCCCAAACCATAGAAAATACCTTTAAAGAGGCCCCTGCATTAAGTACTTTATTACTAAAATATATGAACTCGGCAGCAATGAATTTTCGTACCGAAGTTACGTCCATTAAACATGCTATTAATCTCATTGGTAGCAAAAAACTTATGCAATGGGTAGTTCTAATTTCTTATGCCAGCGAGGATAAGGTTTCTGATCAAGATCCTTTATTACAGTTGGTGCTGTTACGCGCTAAGTCTATGGAAATGTTGGCTTCCAACGTCCCCGGTGGAGTAAGCAGTGACGAAGCCTTCACTATTGGATTATTATCACTAATGGATGCTTTATACGGGATGACGATGGCCGAAGTAATGGTTGAAATGAATCTGGATGAACAGATAAAATCAGCTGTTTTAGAGCATAAAGGCGCGCTGGGAAGATTATTGCAGATTATCAGAGAAATGGAACAGGAAAATTTCTTGCGGGTAGATCAACTTGCCCAAGAAATTGACCTAGATGCTGAATTAATTAATAAAGCGCAACTTGAGGCCATTCGATGGGCTAGTGAAATTAGTAAAAGTATATAATTATTTGATTTTGGGTAATGTCAAACTAAAAGGTGCCATGACTCCGGAACAGGAATTACCACCACCAAAATCAAACTGGCCTTGTTCAATTCCATTCACGGTTTTTACCTCCAAACGACCGGCAACCGCAATATCACAGGAATCTGCCGACAAGGTAACAAATGCTGAGACAAAGCAAACATTGCCTGTTGTATCATATTCATTGACACCATAAAATACACCTTCCAACCCGGCACTGCTCACGGTACCAGTCAAATCGGATGACAATACAATTTCCATATCGGCATTTTGATATGTTCCGCTACACCCCGCACTACTTCCACAGGCAGTATCAATACTAACATCATAGATTATCGGCTGACTCTCAGGTAATTTCCCCTCAGCCCCCACAGTAAAGGTTCCGGTAATGCTATTGTTGTTTTTACTACCGCTAAAGGTAGTAGTTACGCCGGAAAAACCAGCCACCGTTGCGGTTCCTTGCATACTAATCGTACCACTTGTATCAATTTGACCATTTAATGGCAACCAGGTTATCGAACTAACGGAACTAAAGTTTATATCCGTTCCATCGATATCAACGCTGATTTTATCGGGTGGTGGCAATATACAACAGCCATGTCCAGCTACGTCAGTCGTTTTGGACAAGGTAACACATGAATCAACAGCAGCTGCAACAGCAAATTGATTGGCGACAATTAAAAGTCCAAAAAATACATTTTTTACAATTTTCATTATCTATCTCCTTTAATCTACCGTTAACCGCTTACTTTAGGAAGCTCAACAATCTGATTGGGGAATAATGCTTCACAGACCTTGCCGCCACCAAAATTAAAGCGGCCAAAAGTCACACCATTATTATCAAAATCTTCCAATACCCCGGCGACTGCCAATGGACAAATATTCTGTGCGGCTGAACCGGCAAACAATACGGAAAAATAACACTTACCATCGCTACCGACTTGACCATTAATTTGCCCAACTACCGGATTGCTGCCAAATACCACATTTGAAGTAAACATACCGCCAATGGTATTGCCGCTGCGCTCGAAATAAAAACCGGTTTCTAGTCCGGCAAATAATTGATTGGTGGTAAACTGACCGTATATACCTGCACATCCCTGCTGATCGGGATTGTTGCTGAGACCCATCGATGCCGGATCAACTCCTATATAGCTAATGGTGCTTTGGCCATCGGTAACAGGCAGCGGTAATGTGCCGTTTAAAGGACTATATTGACAGGCTAAATCAGTCGCAGCCGGATTGTGGGTGGTGTCTATACACCAACGTGTTAAATTGCCAAAATTACCCAATGTATCATCACTTACCCTTAACCAGTAAAGATTGTTTCCATTTGGCATCGGGGGGTATAAACTATCATCATTGATAGTGACATCATATATTTGATCGACATTGGTTTGAAATGGTGCCTGAGGATTGGTTTGATTATCCTGCAAGGTTGTTAAAAATGAGGGATTGCTTGGATCGCCGATACCCAGTTCAATTTTTAAATCACTACGGTTAGGATGGCTAATATTCACCTCTACGAATAAGTTTTGAAATGCCCATACGGATGGGGTTAGAAACATAAATAAAATCACTACCTTAGTAATAATCTGTATTGGTTTATTCATTTTTACTCCTCCTTTGTTGCAATTTAAGGTAGCATAGCGAATAAAAACAAATTTTGAACCAAGTCACAGCTATAAAATCATGAAATATAAAACGATTTATTTATATTAAAAGTGAGAAGTAATTCAAATTAATTGAAAAGTAAAAACTGATTCCCTATACTTGCCCGGGATTTTTATCAGGAAGAAGAAAAATCATGAATAAAAATACAAAATTCAGAGCCCTGAAACTGACCTTAACGGTCTTAGGTTTATTCCCTTTCACTACTATTTCCCATGCCCAAAATAAATATGAAGCCGACGAATTGATGACAATGTCTCTTGATGAGCTCATGGAATTGGAAGTTTTTAGCGCCGCAACCCGATTACCGGTCGAATATTCAAAAGCACCGGGAACCGTGTATAAGTTTAATCGAGATGATTTTCGGCGCTTTGGAATTCGGCGGGTCGAAGAACTATTGCAATATGTCCCCGGCATCCAATTAAACCAGTATCGCAAACGCCACCGTTCGATCTGGGCTCGTGGGATAATTGAGCGCTACAACGACAAAATGGTCTTGGTGGTTGACGGAATTCAAAGACGCCATCTATATTACAGCCATTTTAGCCTGGGTGAAGAATATCCAATCGAAAACATTGAAAATGTCGAGATTATTGTCGGCCCCGCTTCCAGTCTCTATGGTGCCAATGCTTTTGCCGGATTAATCTCGATAACGACTCGCGGATTCAGCAACTCGGCCAAAGCCGAAATTGGCGCAGAAATCGCCGATAACAACCGCTCGAAGATAAGCGCCTCGTATAGTAATGATAAAGTTCAGGCTTTTGCATCCTATCTCGATCATGAAGCTGCGTTTGACGATGAGCGCAAAAGTTTTATCGGTTTCGATACCGAACAACCTACCGATGAGTATTACGGCACGTTTAATATTAAAGCGCAGCCGTTAAAAAATCTCGTGTTATCACTTGATTATCAGAAACATAAAACCCCATTTCTCTATATCCCGAGTACTCAACAGGCCTATATCGATACGCGTTCAATAACTGCAGCAGTTCAATATGAATACGGCAATACCGATAGTGGCTTATACCAATTCAAAGGCTATTATACCCAGGATAGAATTTCCGAGTATGAAATTGAGCAACAGACACGTTTAGATGCCTATGAAGAAAACCAGGATGGAATCATGACGGGCGTTTCTTTAATGGCTTCCAAAATACTGGCCGAAAAACATCTGTTTTCTATCGGAGCCTCCTGGGAACACGATCAGGCTGATGATTTTGACTTTACCCGTTACTGGCATTTTCGCGATGGTTTTTATGATACGCCTCGTTCCGGCTCATTATTATCTAATCCCGATGTCAACAATAATAATCAAGCCGTGTTTTTTCAAGATATATGGAGTATTAACGAACAATTTGATCTGACTTTAGGCGGTCGCTATGACAACTATGATTCATTTGGCGATCACTTTAATTACCGTGCTGCACTGGTTTATACCCCCAGTGCCACGCAAGTGATAAAGTTACTCTACGGTACAGCAACTCGAACTCCAACCTATCGTGAATACCTAAAAGTCCTGGATACCGACTTTGTCGCGCCTGTTCCCGATCCTGAAGAGATGAAAACTATTGAACTGTCCTATCATCAGAATTGGGATAATATTGCCTTCACCTCTACTTTGTATCGCAACCAATTTGATGAATATATCCAGGAAGTTCAAACTCCCGACGGTGAGGATGAATACTTTGCCAATAGCGACGATACTTGGAAAATGAATGGTATTGAATTTTTAGTTAAATATGCGCCTTTAGATAAATTAAATCTGCATGCATCACTCGGTTATGTGCATGCCAAAACTTCAGGAACCGGAAAACTTCCTTATGTAGCGAACTGGACTGGTAGCTTTAATGCCGATTATAACTATTACGGCCGACACTTTATCGGCATGAGCGTCGTTTATAATAGTGACAGAGAAGACACCAATAGCAAATCCGAAGATGATAGCGATTCATTTGCCCTTGTCAATCTCCAATTGAGAGGTCAAATCAACAAACAAATGCAATATACTATGGGAGTTAACAATTTGTTTGATAAAAAAGTTTACGATCCCGCTGCAGATTTCGGCAGTCGCTATAACACGGAACGAACTGAGCGTGAAGTTTGGGCAAGATTGACCATGAAATTTGACCTCTAGCCGCAAACTTTAATGAAAAAGCAATTTTATCTCCTTTACGTAATCAGTTTTTTATTCAGTGTCATGCTCCCAGCCCAAGCTGATGGCATGATGGATCGACTCAGTCGAGTTAAAGCTGCCTTTATCTTGAATATTGCCCGTTACGTAGAGTGGCCTGACACCCATAAAAACAGTGAAGATAAAGAATTCCAGTTGTGTTTTTACAGGAAAAACCCACTCGGCCCGGCTATAAAGAGTATTCACAATAAACGTATCGGTTCTAAACGCCTACGTACTCACATAATGGATTCGCTTGACCAGCTCAATGGCTGTAATCTACTTTTCTTAACCCAGACGCAAATGGCAGAAATAGCGGATCAGATCGCCGGTATGACAGATGCTCAGGTAGCCGATCAATATGCCTTACTATTCAATGAAAATATTTTAACTATGGGGGATCTTTCAAATCAAGTCGACCGAAAAGTAAAAATAGAGGGTGTAACTATCTGTCTGATTCGAGAATCTACCCGCATTGGAATAGAGATTAATATGTCTTCATTAAATAATTCCAATTTAAAAATTAGTTCCGAGTTACTAAAACTCAGTAAACGCAACTAGGGCAATTTATCGATGATTAAAAAAAGAAGTTTTAATCAATGGTCACTGCGTTACAAGATGTTAGCCATCACCTTGCTAACTACTTTAAGTTCGCTATTGATTGTCTATGTTGCGTTAATCGGGATTGAGTTATTTAACAGCTGGGCTCAAGCGGTACAACAATTGTCGATTTCCGGCAAAACTGTGGGTAGAAATGTTCGTTCCTCTTTGGTTTTCGACGACAAACGTTTTGCGACACAAGCCTTGGAAGCATTCAGTATTCAGGATAATATTCTTAACGCAGCTCTATACCGAGAAGATGGCTCTTTATTTGCCGAATACTATCGAAACAAATCTCTGGACATTCCTTTATTAGCACCCGAGCATAAAGAAGGAACCTCTCTCGAAGGTAAACATTTAGTCTTTGTGGAAAAGCTATACCTGGATGGTGACTTGGTCGGAACCATTAATGTCCGTTCAGATCTCAGTCAGTATTTTAATTTGATTCTCCGTGATGCCTTGCTATTAAGCCTGGTACTACTGGTCAGTACCGGTTTGGCTTATCGAGTCTGGGCGAAACTGCAACCATATGTCACCCAACCTATTTTTCAACTCCTGGAAATTATGAACCAGGTCTCCGATCAACATGATTATTCCATCCGAGTCCCAAAACAAGGTGACGACGAGTTAGGACAACTGATTAACAGTTTTAACGAAATGCTATCCCAGATCCAAGAGCGTGATCGATTGTTGGAAGCCCATTCGAAGCAGTTGGAATCACGAGTTATCGAACGAACTCACGATCTCATGCAGGAAAAGCTTAATGCCGAAGCGGCAAATCGTAGTAAAAGTGAATTTTTAGCCACTATGAGCCACGAAATTCGTACACCTATGAATGCGATTTTGGGCTTTTCATACCTCACCTTACGAACCAATTTAAGCGCAAAACAAAAAGAGAATCTTACAAACATTCATGTTTCCGCTCAATCACTGCTTAATATCCTTAATGATATTCTGGATTTCTCCAAAATCGATGTGGGAAAAATGGAACTTGATCTCGTTCCATTTGACCTGCGCAAGATTATCTCTCATGTTAATAATGTCATGAAGGTCAGCGCCCAACAGAAAGGCTTAAACTTCTCGGTCAATCAAAATCAAGGATTACCGCAGTATGTTGTCGGCGATTCCAATCGATTACAACAGGTATTAATTAATCTGGTTGGCAACGCGATTAAATTTACTAATGATGGAGAAGTAAAGGTTACCATTCATGCCATTAACGTTGACCCAAGTCATGCCGAATTGACCTTCTCCATATCAGATACCGGGATAGGCATATCCAAAGAGCAACAAGAATCTTTATTCCAACTGTTTACCCAAGTGGATGCATCCATTACCAGGCAGTTTGGCGGGACCGGTTTAGGTCTGGCCATTAGTCAGAAGCTCGTTAATTTAATGGGGGGAGAAATCTATGTTGATAGTGTGGAAAATCAAGGTACTACTTTTTATTTCTCACTAATCTTTGAACTGGCCGAACAAAAACAACTGAGCTCTAACAACAATAACCCCCACGAGCTGGAAGTGCCGACTCATCTAATGGGCTCAATCGTCATGTTGGTCGAGGATCAATACATTAATCAACAAGTCGCTATTGCTATTCTGGAACAAGCCGGGATCGATGTATATATTGCCAATAATGGTCAGGAAGCGGTCGATATGGTTAATCATAAGGAAACGGATTTCGATGCCATTTTAATGGATCTCCAGATGCCGGAAATGTCCGGTTACGAGGCCAGCCGAATTATTAGAAATAGCGTTTCCGGCCATGCTATTCCAATTATTGCAATGACGGCCAATATCCTTGCAGGAGAGAGTAATCAATTAAGTAATTCCGGAATGAATGATTATGTTCCCAAACCCATTATACCGACCCATCTATACAATACTTTAAGTAAATGGATTAAACCTAAAAGTAACCCAGAGGCCTATGAAAAAACTACGCTAGAAAAAGATCGATCAAATAGTGACAGCGATGATATTCTGCCTAAGGTACTACCTGGTGTAAATATCAAAGTCGGTTTAGACCGCATTTATGGCGATCGGCATCTATACCGTCGTTTATTATTCGACTTTTTAAGAAATAAAAAAGAGACCTCTAAAGAATTTAAAAAGGCTTTCGAAGAAAAGAATATGGAATTATGCCGGGAAATCAGTCATACCATTAAGGGATTAGCCGGAAATTTGGGTGCCGAACGGCTATTTATCCAAGCCCAATCTATGGAGCGAGAATTAAAAAATGAACAATTTAATCAAGAGTTATTAGAAAGCTTTACTGATGCTTTCGATGAGGTTACGGAAGGTTTACAAGATCTGGAAAAATCATCTCAATCCCTTATGAAAGAAATGGACTCTGTGCGTCAATACAGTCCTGAACTGGAACAGCAATTGAAAAAAATGCAGAATCTATTACATTCGGGTGATTTTGAGGCTGTCAGCTGCCTACAAAACATTGAACAATTGTTGACAGGAAACCATACTAAAATATATGAACAATTGGAAGCGCAGGCTATGTCGTTTAATTTTAATGCAGCCTTAGACACTCTAAATAAATTACAAACAATAATAAAGAAACAGAACCAATTAACGGAATCCGGTCGTGAATAGTTTGCCACAGAACAAACAAAAAACCATTTTGATCGTCGACGACGAACCACAGAATATTCATCTACTCGGTCAAACCTTAAAAGATGAATATCACATTCTGGTTGCAACTTCAGGGCAGCAGGCCTTGGATAAAATGGCTCAAAAACCCTTTCCTGATATCATTTTACTGGATGTTTTGATGCCCGATATTAATGGTTTTGAGATCTGTAAAAAAGTTAAGGCCAATCCAGCCACAAGAGATATCCCGATTATTTTTGTTACTGCTAAGGATTCCGAAGCCGACGAAAAAGAGGGACTGGAAATCGGTGCCGTGGACTTTATTGGCAAACCATTTAACAATGCCATTGTTTTAGCCAGAGTAAAAGCACACCTTTCCCTGCAAAACCAAAAAATGCAGATTAAACATAATGAGGCATTATTAAAAGCTACCTTGGAAGCAACTAAAGACGGCATTGCGGTATTTGACAATAACGGACAGTTACTACTTTTAAATCAGAATTTTATCGACATGTGGCATTTTCCTGAAGAGGTTTTGCGAAGTCAGGATAAAGAAAAATTTTTGGAATATGGTTTAAACCAGTTGTTGGATAGCGAATCCCGAAAACCCCGCATTGAACAATTATGGCAATCGGATAATAAAGAATCGGATGTCATGGAACTTAAAGACGGTCGAATCTTCAGTCGTTATAGCGAACCTTTAATCCAAGATCAGGCTAAAGTGGGCCGTGTAGTCAGTTATACGGATATCAGTTCACAAAAGAAACTGGAAAGCAAATTACGGGAACTTTCATTAACCGATCCTCTCACCGGTTTGTATAATCGCCGCAAACTCAATGAAATTCTGCACGATGAATTTGATCGTACCAAGCGTTATAAGCATCAAATGGCCGTTCTCATGATGGATATCGATCATTTCAAGGACTTTAACGATAGTTATGGCCATGATCAGGGTGATCGAATCTTAAAACAGATGGCCCATAGTATGAAAAAACATTTTCGTAATGTGGATTGGTGTTGTCGTTTTGGCGGTGAAGAATTCAGCGTGATTATGCCTGATTCTGATCTTCCCGGCGCGATGGACGCGGCAGAGAGATATCGAGCCCTCATTGAAGATATGACTTGTGACGGGCTCACTATTACCATTAGTATCGGAATTTCGGTATTGTCTCATCTCGATGAGCAAGATCCTGCAGAAGAGTTGATTACCTTAGCCGATAAAGCACTCTATGTTGCGAAAGAAGAAGGACGCAACCAGGTTCGGGGTTATCAACCTGAGTAAAATCCCTAACCCGGTACAATACGTCCCTGTTTTAAATGCAATACTCGATCGGCCCGTTCTGCTACAGAAAGACTATGGGTCACGACTAACATCGTCATTTCATATAAGCGGGCTAAATCCTGCAATAGATCCATAACCTGTTCACCGGTTTGATCATCCAGATTTCCGGTCGGTTCGTCGGCCAATAATAATTTCGGTCGATGAATCAACGCCCGAGCAATGGCTACCCGCTGTTGCTCTCCCCCCGATAATTGTTCCGGATATTGATTTTGTTTCTCCTCGATGCCTAACTTCTGCAATAAAAATTCCAGCTCAGAACGACTACCTGCATTTAACTTGCCACATAATTCCAATGGAAACTGAAGATTTTCTGCAACCGTTAAAGTCGGTATGAGATTAAAAAACTGAAAAACAAACCCGATGTTATAGCGTCGGAACATGGTTTTCTGTTGTTCGTTAAATGCTGCTATTTTTTGTTGATCGATAATAATTTCGCCACTGTCCGGAGTGTCGATAGCACTAATAAGATTCAACAAAGTGGTTTTACCGCTGCCGCTGCTGCCCAATAACACCACAAACTCTTGTTTGGCGATGCTTAGATTAACATCACGTAAGATCTGATGTTTTTTATCTCCTTCGCTATAAGTTTTTTTTAAGTGATTGAGTTGTATATACATTATAAGGTTAACAGCTCTTAGTCCGGTAAAGCCGGGCCTTCTTTGCCCCAACACAACTGCCCACCCAAACCAGGCTTTTCAAACAGATCGATACGATCCAACTGAGGTAGAGCGTCTGCAATGTGAGATTTTATCCAATACAGCAATTCACTCACCTGAGCATTAGGTAATCCATTCAAAATATCCAGCCGATAATGATCCAATTGATTATAAACTGGCTTAAAAAGTTGTTTTACATCGCCGTAGTCAACCGTCCACCCCATCACCTTATCCAGCTCAGCCATTAGGTGCAATCGAATTAAATAACTATGTCCATGTAGTCGCGCTCGTTTATCCGTGCTATCAAGCCCACTAATTTGCAAAGCACTTTCAAAACGCTGTTCTTTCCAGATCCGATACTGTCTACCATTATAGTTACACCCGGATGTATGGGTTTCATACACGGTTACCCAGGATAAAGCCTCTAATTGCGGTTTTAATTGTTGCCATAGCCAATTGGCTAATACCTCCGAAGTAGGATTTTCCAAGCCGGGAATATCATTTAAACAGGCATAATCAAGGCGTTCAAAAATGGGTTGCCAATAGCTATCCAATAAATCAAAATCGATCCCCATATCGGCATTGTGCAGATTTTGATTGACGTGCAGGATTACTTCAAAGCCATGTCCGTGCATGCGTCCACATTGATGTCCCTCGGGAACATTGGGCAATTGGTGGGCGGCCTCAAAACGATAGCGTCGCCAAATATGCGCTTCGCCATTACGATCCAAATCCACACCACTATTTAGGGTGCTTTGAATGCCGAGTTGATCGGCAGCACTGAAATTGCCTTTTTCCAACAACCAGCGGGCGATATTTTCATCAGTGGGAATAGTAATGCGCTCATTCAGATGACTATAATTTAAAGGCTGGACTATACGGCCAAAATGTTCATCCAAGGCATAAATATCCATCTCATCCGCAGGTATACGGACATTTGCCAAATAACTATGACCATGCAATTGTGATGCTGGATGCGGTGTTGAAAAAATGGGGATTTGACAGGCTGCCTCAAAGGAGTGAGTACTCACATAATATAACTGTTCGATTCCCTGTTGGGATTTAAATTGATTATCACTCACGACTTTTTTTACTCGCTGATATTAGGGGATCTTCAATTCCCGCCTCGGCAAACCCCTTCGCTCTTAAAGCACAGGCGGCGCATTGTCCGCAAGGAGGACGCAGGCCATTATAACAGGTATGGCTTAAAGCCAAGGCATCCAAAGCATCTAATTTAACCGCTAATTTAACCGTCTCAGCTTTGGACATATACATTAGCGGCGTATGAATGATAAATTCCTGCTCCATGCCCAGGTTCAACGTTTTTTGTAGCGCATCCAGAGTATCTTGGCGACAATCAGGGTAACCACTATAATCCGTCTGTGCTACACCGGTAACCAAGTGAGTTATTTTTTTCTGATAAGCTAAAGCTGCCGCATAACTCATAAAAATAATATTTCGCCCCGGCACAAAAGTATTGGGAAGATTATTTTCCATATCCAACTCATTGCTTACCGATTTATCACCGGTTAAGGCATTGCCTCCCAGCGCATTAAAGGTATTAATGGGCAAGATTTCATGTTCCACGCCTGCCAATTGAGCAATTTGCTGAGCCGACTCCAATTCGGTTCGATGCCGTTGACCATAATCAAAACTCACAGTACTAACGTTCTCCGACCCGAATTTATCCATTGCCCAATATAAACAGGTCGTGGAATCCTGTCCGCCTGATAATACCACTAGTGCTTTTTGCGATACCGCTTGCATAGTTTCCTTCTTTAAACTCTCAGCTATTAAATTTTCAGAAATAAAATCAATTGATTATAGATTTTTACCTTACTCAAACTCTTAAGAAATGTAAGCCATTTTTATCTCAATATAATATTCCAAAATACAGGACTAAAATGGTAAAAAATATGCTAGTGTTGAGTAGATACAAAAAATTTTCAGTATTATACTCTTAAGCTAGGTTTTCAGAAATAGAGAAGCAAATGGATAGCAGTCAAGATAGGGCCGATCGTCATAATAAGAGAATGGCCAAGCATAAGGAAGTGGTAGACAAGAAAATGGCTCAAGCCACCGAAGACAGAGGTGTGATTGTTGTTTTAACCGGTAATGGCAAAGGCAAAAGCTCCTCTGCATTTGGAATGCTGGCGCGTAGCCTGGGACATGGGCAAAAATGCGCGGTAATCCAATTTATAAAGGGACAATTTGAGTGTGGCGAAAATAAATTTTTTGCCGATCATCCCCGTGTCGAGTTTCATTTAATGAAAACCGGCTTTACCTGGGACACGCAAAACTATGAAGCTGATAAAGCCGAAGCGGAAAAAGTCTGGCAACAAGCAATCCCCTTTTTCAGCGATTCAAGTTATGACATGATTATCCTGGATGAAATCACTTATATGTTTAAATATAACTATTTGGATGAACAAGAAGTCATAGATTGCTTATTAAAGCGGCCAGAAAACCAATCCATCGTTGTCACTGGTCGTGGAGCTAGTAAGGCTTTGAAAGATGCCGCTGATACGGTCAGCGAAATCCATTTGGAAAAGCATGCTTTTAATAACGGCGTAAAAGCCCGACTTGGAGTGGAATGGTAGCACAGCAACAATACAATAATGGATTAATTATCAGTGCGGCGGGGAGCAACTGTGGCAAAACCACTATTACCGCTATGATTCTGGCCGCCCTCACCCAACGCAAACTCCCCATTCAACCGTATAAAATCGGTGCCGACTTTTTTGATCCCGGTCTACACTGCGTCTATTCTGAGGAGATATCCCGCAATATCGACTCTTGGTTAATGAACCAAAACAATATCCGTCAGATCATTCAAAAAATGCCAACCGGCTATCGTGGCATTATAGAAGGTTGGGGAGGAATCTTCGAACATAACTATCCTGACTCCATTCAACCCAGCACCATGGAAATTGCCCATCTATTTAACTGGCCTATTCTGCTCATTGTTTCCTGCCATGAAGAAAGCGAATTTGATAGCAAAACAATTTTGGCAACTATCGAAAAGGCCGGAAAACAAAATAGCACGCCAAGAGTGGCGGGGGTGATTTTAAACAAGGTTCATAATCCAACACATACAGAAGAACTAAAAACAGAGTTGCAAGAAAGTGGAGTAAAAATCCTCGGCATTATTGAGGAGCAACAACGTCTTCATCGCCCCATCGAATTACATAATGCCGCTACAGAATGTAGCCATAATTGCCCCAGTCCCAAGCAACTGGCGTCTATTGCAGAAGATTATTTGGATATTGATGCTATTATTGCCTTAACCACACCCGTTAGCGATAAAACGACTCCACCTTCTAAAACAGAAAACCGAATATCAACAAAAACAAATAAAAAACGTATCGCCATATCCCAGGATGACGCCTTTTTCTTCTACTACCAGGACAATACCGAATTCTTATTACAACATAATGTAGAAATCCTGGAATTTTCTCCCCTTAAAGATAAAAAGCTACCGAAAAACTTGGATGGCCTAATTCTTAGCGGAGGTATACCGGAAAACTATGCCGCGCAGCTGACTGGCAATCAACCCCTGCGACAAGATATTAAGGACCGAGTCAAAGACGGCCTGCTCTGCTATGCTGAATGCGGCGGCCTAATGTTTCTCTGTCAGGGCATCTACCTTAGAAACAGCCAATTCTACCCCATGATTGGCGTAGTACCCGGCATCGTGGAACTCACCGACACCTTACAAAATTTCGGCTATGCCGAATGCAATACTAAAATTCAGGGTCAAGATATCTTAATTCGCGGCCATGAATACCATTACTCTCGCTGGCTGGATGAAAAAAAACTCGCCAATCTCTGGCAGGTTAAAACCTGTAGCTCCCATATGATCCGCCCCGAAGGTTATCGCAGCGATAATATCCACGCCTCCTTTGTACACCTCTATTTTCCCACTGCAGAAGCCGTTATTGGTGATTTTTTTGGGTTGCAGAATTCGTAAGCTTGCTTTTTATATGTTATCTTTTCTATAGGTACCTTATTGGAAATAACGACGATGGTAGACTACAAAAAACATATTACGATTGAAGCTGGAAAAAGATCCGGGAAACCCTGCATCCGTGGTTTAAGAATTACTGTTTACGATATTCTAAATATGCTCGCCGATGGTATGACCTACGAAGAAATACTAGACGACTATCCAAAAATTACTAAAGAAGATATTTTAGCCTGTCTGGCATTTGCCGCTGATAGAGAAAACTCTATTACCAGACTTTCTGCATGAAGCTGTTATTTGACAATAATCTCTCCCACAAATTAGTTGCCAGAGTAAACGATTTGTTCCCTGGCTCAACGCATGTTATGACAGAAAATCTGGATGAATCCGAAGATCAAATTATCTGGGAATTCGCCTTAAAAAACCAATTTATAATCATAACCAAAGATGTAGATTTTAATGAACTGAGTTTAATTAGAGTCTGCTCAGAAAACACAAGTGTTTGATTTTATTTAAGATAAAGTATTATTGATGATATAATAGTGGGGACCGATCAAAATAAGCCCATTTGCTTTACACACAGACACAAAAAATCCTCTGAAAATTCAGCTTAAAGTCGTCAATTAATAAAAAATTTAGTGTACGATAACTGGTGAGTTAGCTTGAGACGCC
>Ga0209475_10000863_pt1 | contig 46597 bp, 34 predicted proteins | sample tdDd471_FD_187128 | JGI IMG/M metagenome (GOLD analysis project Ga0209475, IMG submission 187128) | Marine sediment microbial communities from the Atlantic coast under amendment with organic carbon and nitrate - tdDd47.1 (SPAdes)... | ecosystem: Environmental > Aquatic > Marine > Coastal >... | reverse complement strand
GTGTGTTTGTTCAGTGGAGTATCGAAGATTAAATTCGATAGCGGCTTCACCCGGGACAATATTGACCGCTTCGCCCGCTTTGAAATTGGTCACCTGTAAACTGGTGGGCGGAAAATACTCATTACCCTGATCCCATTCTATTTTGACGAGTTCGTCGATAAAGTGCGCCGCACGATGAATCGCATTATCTGCCAGGTGAGGGTAGGCGACGTGTCCCTGAATGCCTTTGGTGGTTAACCAGCAAGTCAGTGAACCGCGACGGCCGATTTTTATCACATCTCCCAACTGTTGGGTAGAAGATGGCTCTCCCACTATGGAATAATCGATCACCTGACCACGCTTGATTAATTCGTCAACGACGCGCACCGTTCCATTGATAAAAGGACCTTCTTCATCAGAGGTAATCAAAAAAGCGATGGTGCCCTTATGGCCAGGAAACTCGCCCACAAAACGTCGAGTTGCTGTCATCATGGCTGCTAATGAACCTTTCATATCGGCCGCGCCACGGCCAAACAATAGTCCATCTTTTTCGACCGGTTCAAAAGGTGGCGTTTGCCAGTTGTCGAGATTGCCCGGTGGAACAACGTCGGTATGACCAGCGAACACCAGACAAGGTGAACCGTTACCGCGAACCGACCAGAGATTTTCGGTGTCTTCAAAATCCATATGTTCGGTTTCAAAACCAAACTGGCGCAAAAAATCTGCCATAAAGGACTGACAACCGGCATCAATAGGCGTCACTGATTTTCGAGCAATCAGGTTTTTGGCGATGTCGAGCGTTGAAGCGTTAAAATCGATGGCGCTCATAAATTTCTCATTAAAATTAAATTAAAGAAACTGGCTTTGCCAGTCATCTGCTTTAAACCCGACAAACCATTTGCCCTGATGGTTGACAACAGGGCGCTTCACCAAAGTGGGGTTATCAATGACCAATTGTTTTAACGCCACTAAATCGTCAAAGTTTTTCCGTGACTCATCCAGTTGACGCCAGGTAGTACCACGTTTATTGATAAGTTTTTCCAGCGCCACTTCCTTAAACCATTCGTCGACCAGTTGCGGTGTGATGGACTTTTTCTTAAAGTCATGAAAGATGTAGGACTGGTCATTTTCGTCCAGCCATTTCAGCGCTTTTTTCACTGTATCACAGTTTTTGATGCCATAAATTTGCATAAAGTAATCTCTTTACAATAAACCTTTTTATTCGACTAGACGAAGCAGTTCATTAACAGATGTTTTGCCGCGGGTTTTATCGTCAACCTGTTTCACGATAATTGCGGCGTATAAGCTGTAACTGCCATCTTCGGAAGGCAAGTTTCCTGGTACCACCACACTGCCGGCCGGGACGCGACCATAAGTAATTTCGCCGGTTTCGCGATTAAAAATCCGAGTACTCTGACCGATATAAACGCCCATGGATATCACACTGCCTTTTTCGACGATGACACCTTCAACAATTTCGCTGCGCGCACCAATAAAGCAATCGTCTTCGATAATCGTCGGGCTCGCTTGTAATGGCTCAAGTACACCGCCAATTCCAACTCCGCCGGACAGGTGTACATTTTTACCAATCTGAGCGCAGGAGCCAACAGTGGCCCAGGTATCAACCATAGTGCCTTCATCAATGTAGGCGCCAATGTTAGTGTAGCTTGGCATTAACACCACATTCGGTGCGACATAACAGCCATTTCGTACCACAGCCTGTGGAACGACTCGTACGCCCATTTGTTCAAATTCTTCTTGCGACGTGTTGGCAAATTTTAGCGGCACTTTATCGAAATAGTTAGTATGGCCGGCATCGACAACCTGGTTATTGAGAATTCTAAACGACAGCAAAACGGCTTTCTTCGCCCATTCATTCACAAACCAGCCATCTTCGGTTGGTTCGGCGACCCTAAGTTCGCCTGAGTCGAGTAAATTCAGGGTTTCTCGAACTGCGTTGGCAATTTCTGGGGATACATTGTCCGGGGTAATGCGCGCCCGATTCTCAAAGGCTTGTTCTATAGTTTCAATTAATGGGTTCATAAATGGAGTCCTTACTTTTCCAGATGTTGAATAATTTCACGGCGAATTCTTTCTCGTTGCTTGTTATCAACAATCGGTGTGTTATCGCGGTGACTGATAATAAATGTATCTTCGACTTTTTCACCCAATGTGGCTATGCGCGCATCGTGCAGTCGAGTTTGCGTCTTAACAAAAGCTTTACCTACGGTTGCGAGTAAACCTGGTTGGTCACGGGCGACCAATTCCATGCGCGTGTAACCTGTATATTCATCGTCAAAAAATTCCACCTGAGTCGGAATGGAAAAATATTTGAACTGTCGAGGCATGCGTCGTTGGACCGACATTTTCATGGACTGATTTTCGCCGATGTTGGTCACAATCGCTCGCTTGACCTGGTTTTTAACAAATTCGCTTTTGATCGCTTTGCCCTGTTCATCGAGCACAATAAAGCTATCGTAACAATAGCCATTCTGATCAGTATAAATGTTGGCAGCCTGAATACTTAATCCTAACTGCGCCAAAGTGGCGGTAAGAGCGGCAAATAGATTTTCTTTATCCGGGCTGTAGACAAACACCTCGCTACCACTTTTCTGTTGGGTCGAGCGAATGCCTACAATGACAGCATGCTTGTCTGAGTTTGAAAGGATTTTTTTGGTCAACCAGGCAATGTTCTTGGCGCGCCGTTTAGTAAAAAATGATTTGTCCAGATGTTGCCACAGGTTTTGAATAGCAGCTTGGTCGAAACCTTGTTCGGTTAAAATTTTGAGCGCCTGGTCGTGTATTGATTGCCAGTCTTCAACGGTATTTTTTATTTTTTCGTTGAGAAATGCCGCGGTATTGATAAACAGGTTTTTCAACAAGGAATCTTTCCACGAATTCCACAAGCTGTGACTGGTGGCGCGAATATCCGCGACGGTCAATATATAAAGTAGTTCCAGCCGTTGTAGATTGCCGACCAATTCAGCAAAGGCGCCAATAACTTTAGAGTCTGCTGTGTCCCGTTTTTGTGCGACCAGAGACATATTCAAATGATTGGCGACCAGCCATTCGATTAATGCTGCATGTTCTGGTGGCAGTTGATGCTTTTGGCAAAACTCTCGAGCTTCCAGCGCGCCTAGCTCACTGTGGTCTCCCCCCCGGCCTTTGGCGATATCATGAAACAGGCCTGCCAGAAAAATAATTTCAGGGTGTTGTTGTCGTTGCATGATTTCACTACACAAAGGAAAGGCGTCGTTGAATTGCGGGTCGGCAAACTCAGTTAAGTTTTTTAATAGAAACAGGGTGTGCTCGTCCACGGTGTAATTGTGAAACATATCGTATTGCATCTGGCCGGTGATTTGACCAAAAGCGCCCAAATAATCTGCGAGCACACCGCTACGCTTCATCAGGAACATAGCACGCGAGGAAGTATGCAGAATGTGCCAGAACTCTACAAATAACTCTTTGTTATCTTTTTTATTGCGAAATGACTGGGTTATTTTGTATCGGGCCGCGCGAATGGCTCGTAATGTTGATGCGGTGATCCCTTTGAGGGTATCGTCTTTTGCAACATAGTGAAAAACGCGCAGAAGCTGGCTCGGATCTTTTACAAATAATTGTTGGTCAATGGCATCAATACGTTGGTTAACAATCTGAAAGTGTTCATCAATATTGGTCACTTCCTTGTCTTTGACCTCTGCGTAAAGCTGTTCTTCCATTACCTGCAGTAAAATGTCACAGATATTGCGAATGATGAGGGCTGAGCGGTAGTAGCGTTTCATCATTTTTTCTACCGCCAGACTGGTTTGAGTGTCTTTGTAGCCCATCAATTTGGCTGCGGATTTTTGGAAATCAAATAACAGACGATCTTCGGTTTTTCCGCTCACCAGATGTAAGGCATACCTGACTCGCCAGATATACAGCTGGCATTTAACTAGCGTGTAGTACTCTTTTTTGGTAATCAGATTTTGTTTGACCAACTGAGGCAGAGTTTTCGGATAATAAGTCCGTTGCGCTATCCAGCTGATAAGGTGGATATCACGCAGTCCTCCAGGGCTGGACTTGATGTTCGGTTCAAGATCAAAAGAAGAGCCATCAAATTTTTTATAGCGCGCCTTTTGCTCCGCCGTTTTCGCCTTGAAGAATGATTTCGCATTCCACAATTTTTCGGGGGAGGTTTCAGCTTTGAGTTTATCAAACAAAGTTTGCGGGCCGATAAGCAGACGAGACTCCATTAAATTGGTGGCAATAGTGACATCTTCTCTGGCCATATTGACACATTGAGCCAACTCTCGAACTGATTGACCTACCTTGAGACGGCAATCCCACAACAGTGATATTAATTTACTAATTTCATGCTGTTGCTGAGTTTTAAGCGGGAATTCGCTTAACACCAGAAGATCAATATCGGACTGTGGATGGAGCTCACCGCGTCCATAACCGCCAACGGCTATCAATGCGATGTCGTTGTTAAGACCTAAATGTTTCCATAAGGCGGTCAGCAATTTGTCAATATGCTTGGCCCGTAAAGGTACTAGCGTCCGAACATTTACGCCGCGGCTAAAACTTTTTTCCAGATGGTCATTAGACAATTCCAGATAACGTTTTAATAGCGGTAATAGGTGGTGCAGGTCAGTACCAACTTTTTCAAGCTTTAATAAAGCGGAAAGTTCTTTATTGACTAATTGACTTTGCCGATCGGATTTCATGTCAGCTGAAAGCTATGTTCAGGGTCAAAATGATTCGTCAGGACGACGAGTCAACACTTCAACCCCACCGCTGGTGACCAGCAAAGTATGCTCCCATTGCGCGGACAAGCTTTTATCTTTGGTGACAACTGTCCAGTCGTCTTTTAACAACCGTGAGTGTCTTTTACCGGCATTAATCATCGGTTCAATGGTAAAAGTCATCCCTTCCTGTATGGTGACGCCTGTGCCGGGTTTTCCGTAATGTAAGACTTGTGGCTCTTCATGAAACACTTCACCAATGCCATGGCCGCAATACTCTCGGACTACCGAGAAACGGTTTTTCTCTGCGTGGGTTTGAATTGCGTGGCCGATATCGCCCAAACGTACGCCTGGCTTGACCATCTCAATACCCAGGTAAAGACACTCCTGCGCCACTTTAGTCAATCGCTCGGCTAGAATGGTGGGCTTGCCTATAAAAAACATTTTAGACGTATCGCCATGGTAGCCGTCTTTGATCACAGTGACATCGATATTGATAATATCGCCATCTCTTAATTTTTTGTCCGCTGGAATCCCATGGCAAATAACATGATTAACAGAGGTGCAAATGGATTTTGGAAAACCATTGTAATTTAGCGGGGCCGGGATCGCCTTTTGTTCATTGACAATATAGTCGTGGCAGATACGGTCGAGCTCGTTAGTAGTGACCCCCTTTTTTACATAAGGCGTAATCATCTCAAGAACTTCTGCCGCCAACTTGCCGGCAACGCGCATTTTTTCTATTTGTTCTGCGTTTTTTATAACGATGGACATTCAATTTTTCCAAATTCAGGTATAGGCGCTCATTTTACTTGAATTGGACGGAATTGGAATAGGGCTGGGCGGTAGAATCGAGAGGGGTATTAGTCATTCGGGCTGATTTGCTTTCCTGCCAATTCCGAGTACTATTCGAGCTCCGAAAATTTTGCACTCTATAAACGATGACATCAACGCCTTCAGATATTCCTCTGGCCGGGTATATTAACAGTTATTATGCCGATACCTTGAATTGCGATACTCGCTATCCCTCGCTTGACGCTAATCATGAGTTTGATACATGTATTATCGGCGGCGGCTATGCGGGATTAATGACCGCAATGGGATTGATTGATAGGGGGCATACCAATGTCGCATTACTCGAGCAAAATCGTGTTGGATGGGGGGCGTCGGGGCGCAATGGAGGATTTGTATTTGGTGGTTATTCGCTCGGTCCGCGTGCCCTGGTGCGTCAGGTAGGTGAAGCCAAAGCTCGCCAGTTATATCAGTTGACCACCATGGCGGTTGATTTAATCCGTCAGCGTGTTCAGCGTTACCAGATCAATTGTGATTTAGTCGATGAGGGTGTTATTTGGGCAAATTGGTTTAAAGATCAAAAGCTGCTTCTTGAAGAGCAAGCGTTTATGCAACGAGTGATGGGCGTCGACTGGCAATATCTTACACCAGCAGAATTAAAGGTAAGATTAGTCAGTGACCGCTATCATGGCGGACTGTTTGAACAAAATGCGATGCATTTCCATCCTCTAAACTACGCTCGTGGCATTGCCGAACAAATTACCAAGCAGGGTGGTCAGGTGTTTGAGAATACCCAGGTGGTTGACATTGACTATCAATCGGGCACCAAATTAATCAAGACCAAAAATGGCGTTGTTCGCTGCAAAAATGTTGTTATTGCGGGTGGCGGATACATTGGTGGCTTATGTCCTCCCGTAGCGAAGTCCATATTGCCGATTGCCACTTATGTGATGACAACCGAACCTTTAGGTGAAAGACTCAAGGCGTTGATGAAAACGGGCGCCGCTGTTTACGATACGCGCTTTGCTTTCGATTATTATCGGCCGCTTAAAGACAGTCGATTATTGTGGGGTGGGCGCATCAGCGCCAATAAAAAAATGCCGCGCGATTTAAAAGCTAAGTTAAGAACAGACATGTTGAAGGTATTTCCAGAGCTAAAAGATGCCAGAATCGAGCGCGTCTGGGATGGTTGGATGGGCTATTCACGCCACCAGATGGCACAAATCGGACAGATAAAACCCGGTGTCTGGTACTCAATCGGATTTGGTGGACATGGCGTCGGCCCGACGACCGCGGCTGGCGAAATTATTGCTTCGGCGATAGCTCAAGGAGAAAAGCGCTACCAGTTGTTTTCGCCCTGGGGGTTGCCCTGGAATGGGGGGATATTTGGACCCGCTGCGGCTCAAGCTAGTTATTGGTGGTACGAGTTGAAAGACTGGCTAAAAGAAACACTCGAAAAATAACTTGCCTTTATTGCTATTCGTCTAACTTGTAAAACTTAGTTTTAACTGGATTATCAGGAGTGTATGAAAAAGCGACACACCTGTTTGACTAGCATAGACGAAGCATCTCTTACTTCATACAATATCGCTTAACAGCTGCAACCGATGAGTATGAAAGTCTTAATCTGCATCTGCAAAAAATAAAGCTTGCCTACTAGGATAAGTAGGTATAAAGTAAGTAGGTGTAAGGTAAGTAGTGTTAATGAAAGTAGTTAGGTTGTAGTGACGATTGCAACCGGACTAATCATCGGTCAAAGACAATGAACGACTTAGCGATTTTTACTTGTTTCAGACATGGCTGCATAAAATATCCGACATTTGCGTGAAGTAATAATGGCTAATGTCTTAAGGGGCTCTGTTTCAGAATATGCTTAAATGGCAATGAGCTCGGGATGAGCTCAGTAAATCATTTAGCAGTTTAAACAGGCCTTGGCTTTAGATAGAAGGTTTCGAAAGCATTTTTATAAAGTAATTTTTATAAAGTAATTTCAAAAAGTACTTCTAAATAGCAGTCAAAAACGCGGTGACAAAAGCGGCCATATAAAACGGCGAATAAAGCGGCTAGATTTAGTAATAGTAGATTAGTAATAGAATAGTAATATTAATATGATTAATTGTGGAGAAGAAGATGGACGATAATCGTAAACAGGCGTTGAACGCAGCGCTTAGTCAAATCGAAAGACAATTTGGAAAAGGGTCAGTCATGCGTCTTGGAGAATCCCAAGCGCAGAAAATCGATACTATTTCAACAGGCTCCCTTGGATTGGATATAGCCCTTGGCATTGGCGGGTTACCCAAAGGACGAGTTATTGAAATATACGGTCCAGAATCTTCAGGCAAAACTACTTTGACGTTGCAAGCGATTGCTGAGTGTCAAAAGGATGGGGGGACTGCCGCATTTATTGATGCAGAGCATGCACTCGATCCTATTTATGCTGAAGCATTAGGGGTTAATTTAGATAACCTGTTGGTTTCTCAACCTGACACAGGTGAACAAGCTCTGGAAATTTGTGACATGCTGGTTCGTTCCGGTGGTGTTGATCTGGTGATTATCGATTCGGTGGCAGCCTTGACGCCAAAAGCAGAAATCGAAGGTGATATGGGTGACTCCCATATGGGATTGCAAGCTCGACTCATGTCTCAGGCGCTGCGCAAACTGACGGCCAACATTAAACGTACCAACTGTACGGTTGTGTTTATTAACCAAATTCGTATGAAAATCGGCGTGATGTTTGGAAACCCGGAAACCACGACCGGCGGAAACGCGCTTAAATTCTATGCGTCTGTTCGATTGGATATACGTCGTATAGGAGCGGTTAAGCAAGGCGATGAAATTGTAGGAAACGAAACTCGTGTAAAAGTGGTCAAAAACAAAGTGGCACCGCCATTTAAACAGACAGAATTTCAGATTCTTTATGGACAAGGGACTTCCCGTTTAGGGGAAATCGTCGACATCGGCGTAAAAGAAGGCATCGTTGATAAAGCCGGAGCCTGGTATAGCTATAATGGTGATCGAATTGGCCAGGGCAAAGCAAAAGTCACTGATTTTCTGACTGAAAATTCGGAAATTGCCGAAGAAATTGAAAACCTTATCCGGGCCAAGCTTTTACCACAACCCAATGTCAAGGAAAGTGATGATTCGGTAGAAGTGAAATAAACCGTAATAAAACGCCATAATCGTTAAAAAGGCACTGAAAATTCAGTGCCTTTTTTGTATTCAGCCTTGCATGGTTATTAAAGAATTGGATTTTCCGGCCTTGGATGTCTGGGTTGATACACGCCAATTTTTCCACCTCCTGGCAACCTGATTCGCGTTAACATTCCCCAGCCCTGATCTTCAATTACGTCACACTTAATATTGTGTTCGTCCATGTGCGAGACAAACTCGATAATATTCTCACACATAAAATAGAGCTCTTGACGATCATTGGATTCCCCTGGATGCACCGCAATTTCTGCGGGTGGTAAACCAAATATCAGCCAACCACGGCCGACATCAACGTAAGGAAGACCCAGGATTTCTTGCAGAAATTTACGATCGGCTTCCGGTTGATCACTATAGATAATCGAATGCGCGCCAGTAATCATCATTAGGCTGGACTAGGGTCTCAGGTCGACGCTTAAATGGTCTACGACCTCCGCCCAATCGGAGTCATTCTGGATAGCCTCTTTAATAAAAGCCGCTTGAGAAGGGCTCCAGAATGTTGCATTTTCAATCGGTTCGGATTCACTCAGTTGATGATTTTGAATAAACTGGCTAATTTTTGCCGGCTCTGAGGGAAGTCCCAATTGTTCAAATAGGGCTGTATAGGAAAAATGGTTACTGGTATCCATAGAAATCCCCTTGTGATTCATTACATAAAATATAGAACAATTTATTCATCAGCGAGCGCAGAACCCACTGGCTATTCTATCAGATTTAAACGCGCATCGTTTTTATAAATTATTGAGCTAATAACAATTACAATGAACAAAATTCAGACATATGTTGCTCGCGTCATCAGTCTGAAGTAAATTAGGTTATAGAGTCGGGCAAACACCCGTTTGGCCATTAATAAAGGAAAAAGTATGTTGCGATCTCAGTCTGTCTTTTTGGGTTTTATTTTAGTGTTGTTGACCGGTTGTGCCGCTAAACCTCGAGTCACAAGCGATTATGATTCCAATTTTGACTTTTCGTCTTTAAAAACATACGCCTGGATTAAAGCTCAAGATGAGAATAAAGTGTCGACTCTCGATGGCAAACGTCAAGCGAATGCGATCGAAACGATGCTCAACCGAAAAGGGTTCAAAAAATCTGCTGACGGCGAAAGCGCCGATTTTTTACTCAAAACCCATACCGTAACTGATAAAAAGGTCGACATTGACCGTTTTTATCGAACCTGGGGTTATCATCCTTTTTATCACCCCAATGTCATGTATCCCCATTTTTACGGCTGGCCACATAATTCAACTACAATCGTCCGCGAACAGAAAATTGGCACTCTGGTGCTGGATATAGTTGACCCAGACAAAAAACAAGTGATCTGGCGAGGAACCATTGCCAAACCACTCAGCATTTATGAAGACCGAACGCCAGAAGAAAGAGCGACAATCGCACTCGCTAATGCAGAGCATATGTTAGCAAGTTTTCCGCCAATGCCATTGCCAGCCAATTGAAATCAACAGGATGACTGCATTTAGTCGCATTGAACAGTAATGATGCCGCAAGCTATTCGCAGTTAGTTTATTGTCGAATGATAATTGTCGAAAGATAATCATAATTCCAGGTCAATAGAAGCCATTAAATATCACTAACAGGGCTAGATGATTGATAGGTCATCGATTAGAATAGCGCCATGAATCATCCTCCTGAAGTTTTTGATGAGTCAACTCCCGTAGTCGACGAAAAAAAAGTGAATAGAGCCATCGCCTATGCCAGCCGTTTATTAGGTATGCGCGAGTATTCACAAAAGACCCTTTTTGATAAGATCACTGGAAAGGGATTTGAAAGAGAAATCGCTCAACAAGCTATTGAATTTCTTAAGGAAAATAACTGGCTGAGTGACCAGCGTTTCTGTGAGTCAATGGTACGGGGAAAGGTGGCCAAAGGGCAAGGAATGAGCCGTATCAGCTATGAGCTGGTTCAAAAAGGGGTTGCCAAATCGCTTGTTGAAGACGTATTGGCAGAAATGAACGTCGACTGGCAGCAGGTGTGTAATAAGGTAACGGCTAAAAAGATGGCCATATCGCCATTAACAAAAGATATAAAAAGCCGTCAGAAAATAGAACGATTTTTAAGGTATCGCGGTTTTACGAGTAGTGAAATCCGACGCTCAATTGAACATAATTTAAATAATATGGGAGAAACAACCGGTGAGTATGACTAGCAGCGAAGTTCGCGAAGCCTTTTTAGCGTACTTTGAAAAAAATGGCCATCAGCGAGTCGACTCCAGCCCATTGGTGCCTGGCAACGATCCCACCTTATTATTTACTAATGCCGGTATGGTGCAGTTTAAGGAATGCTTCCTAGGTACGGAAAAGCGTCCTTACGTTCGAGCGACTACGTCACAACGATGTGTGCGCGCTGGCGGAAAACACAATGATTTGGAAAATGTCGGTTACACGGCGCGTCATCACACATTCTTTGAAATGCTTGGAAATTTCAGTTTCGGTGATTACTTTAAAAGTGAAGCTATTCGTTTTGCCTGGGATTTTTTGACCAAAGAGCTTAATTTACCGCAAGAGAAATTATGGGTCACAGTCCATCACGAAGACAAAGAGTCAGAAGAAATCTGGTTTAATGAGATTGGCATCGACCAATCGCGTTTTTCTCGATTAGGCGATAAAGACAATTTTTGGGCGATGGGCGATACTGGTCCATGCGGCCCCTGTAGTGAAATTTTTTATGATCACGGTGAAGCGGTCGCTGGTGGTCCCCCGGGTAGTCCAGAGGAAGATGGTGATCGATATATCGAGATCTGGAATCTCGTCTTTATGCAGTTCAACCGAAGTAAAAATGGTGAAATGACACCATTGCCAAAACCATCGGTCGACACTGGTATGGGGCTTGAGCGGATTGCTGCGGTCATGCAACATGTTCATAACAATTACGAAATCGATTTGTTCGCTAATCTCATTCAATTTATTGCCAAAGTTCTAAAGGTGGAAGATCACACCAACCAGTCACTGCGAGTGATAGCTGATCATATTCGCTCATGTAGCTTCCTGATATTAGATGGTGTTTTACCGGGGAATGAAGGACGAAGTTATGTGCTTCGTCGTATTATTCGTCGGGCTGTTCGTCACGGCAATAAACTAGGAGCCACCCAAAATTTCTTTTATAAACTGGTGGAAGGGTTGGCGCAGGAAATGGGTGAAGCGTATCCCGAATTGGTAAAGCGCCAGTCTTACATTGCCGATGCTTTGCAAAAAGAAGAACAGCAATTTGCGCGAACTCTGGAGCAAGGAATGAAAATTCTTGAGCAGGATATCGCCGAATTAACGGGAACCGAAATCAGCGGTGCAACACTGTTTAAGCTCTACGACACCTATGGATTTCCGCTAGACCTGACGGCTGACATCGCCCGTGAAAGAAATCTGACCATTGATGAAGCGGGTTTTAACGAGCATATGCAAATTCAAAAAGAGACGTCAAAGCAGGCTAATCAATTTGGCACGGATTACAATGATGCTATTGAAGTTGATGCGCAATCGGAATTTACCGGCTATGACCGAACAGAAGGTCAGGCGAAAGTCACGGAAATTATCATCGATGGTGGAATTGTCGATGCTGTTACGGCGGGGACAGAAGCCTCGATTGTTCTTGACCAGACGCCTTTTTATGCTGAGTCTGGCGGGCAAGTCGGAGACAAAGGCGTTTTTATCGGTGAAGGAGTCGAGTTTGAAGTTAAAGACACGGTCAAGCTAGGAGAAGCGATCGCTCATCGAGGAATTGTTCGACAAGGCACTATTCAAAAGGGAGAGTTGATTGAAGCGCGAGTAAATAAAAAGGAACGAGACGATACTGCTCTAAATCATTCTGCGACGCATCTTATGCACGCAGCGCTCCGTCAGATTCTGGGGGAGCATGTTCAACAAAAAGGATCATTAGTCGATAGTGAACGATTGCGCTTTGATTTTTCTCACCCAGTCGCAGTGACACAAGAGGAGATCTTTAAAATCGAGCAATTGGTGAATCAGAAAATTCGCGAGAATCATCCGGTAGAAACGCAAGAAACTTCAATTGAAGACGCCAAAAAGAAAGGCGCTATGATGTTATTTGGTGAAAAATATGGCGAATCAGTTCGCGTGTTGAGCATGTCGGAATTTTCTGTCGAACTTTGTGGTGGAACCCATGTGAATAGGACAGGTGATATTGGTGCATTCAAGATTGTCAGTGAACAAGGAATAGCGTCTGGGATTCGTCGAATTGAAGCCATCACAGGCGACAGTGCGATTGAATACACCCAGAAACAAGGTTGGCTTATTAATCAACTGGCGTCGTCCCTAAAAACAGATCGCTTGTCGCTCGGCGAAAAAGTTGAGCAATTAATCGTCAGATCGAAACATCAAGATCGCGAAATTGAAAAATTAAAAAATAAATTGTCTTCATCACAAGGTGGTGATCTTTTGAGCAATGTAGAGAAAGTCGGCGATATTAATCTCTTGGCGGTAAAACTTGATGGGGTTGATGCCAAGCAATTGCGCAATCTGAGTGACCAGGTTAAGAACAAAATGGGTTCTGGAGTTTTAGTTTTGGCAACGGTTGCCGGCGGCAAAGTCAACTTGATTACCGGAGTGACGAAAGATCTTACCGCTAAATATCATGCAGGTAATTTAATGAAAGAGATTGCTGCCAAGTTGGATGGACGAGGTGGTGGTCGTCCTGATATGGCTCAAGGTGGTGGAAATAATGTTGCAGAGTTAGAAAATACATTGAAATGGGTTAAAGAATGGGTTGCAAATCAGTGAATTAGTAACCATTAACCACTTATAACCTAATTGAATAGAAATTAAATTATTAAAGTGACTATGAAATAGTCTATTGTTATACTTGCGCACCTTTTTATAGGGATCTATAAGTGGTAAGGATGCGTTTTTATAAAAAGCCAAAAAGTGAGGAGATTGGCAATGTTAATTTTAACTCGTCGTGTAGGCGAAACATTAATGATTGGTGATGAAGTAACCGTAACTGTTCTTGGCGTTAAAGGCAATCAGGTACGCATCGGTGTTAACGCGCCAAAAGAAGTTTCAGTTCACCGTGAAGAAATTTATATGCGTATTCAACGCGAAAAAGAAATGGGTTCAGAAGGGTAGTTTTTCTTCGGATCGAGTCAGAGAAAGAGAATCTGATTTTTTGTTAAAAAGTGATTGCTTTTTATCTTTAATCAGGTAGTATTCTCCCCCGCAAAAAACAGCTATTAATTAGTTAATATTTGGAGAGATGGCCGAGCGGCTGAAGGCGCTCCCCTGCTAAGGGAGTATGGGTTTTATAGCCCATCGAGGGTTCGAATCCCTCTCTCTCCGCCATTAACTCGGAGCACTTGGCTCAAAGACAGAATGAATACTGTTATAAAGTATCATGAGTATGAGTCGAGAGGGTATCGAACCCGAACAGAGGGTTTGACAAAACTGGCGATTGACAGTTTTGAGCGTCGGAGCGGACTAAGCGACGATGACCCTGTAAGGGTGAGCTAATGCGAATAATCCCTCTCTCTCCGCCATTAACTTAAATGATTTTTGTTGATGCAAAAAGTCGGTAAAAAATTGTTATTTTTTAACAATTTGTCGTTGACAAGATAGTCATCCGAAACGATAATACCGCACCCTTTAGCGCAGTGCGTTAAAGATACATAACGCGCATGTAGCTCAGCTGGATAGAGTACCTGGCTACGAACCAGGCGGTCGGAGGTTCGACTCCTTCCATGCGCGCCATATACGAAAACCGGGCTTGTCCCGGTTTTTTTATATGCGTCGTATGGAGGCAGAGGCGAATCTTCTTGAGGTTTGACAAAATTGTCGGGAACAATATTGAACACCGGAACTTAGTGACGGTGACCCGAAGGGTGTAGGGCAGGATGCCCGAAATACTCCTTCCATGCGCGCCATATACGAAAACCGGGCTTGTCCCGGTTTTTTTATGTCCGAATACAAATTTGTATTGCACATTTGCAAGCGACTTCTAATAATGAATGCATATCAATTAAACAAACTTATCACAAATAACAAAAATTACGTGGAGAGATATTCATGCAGAGAGTATTGCAAGGCTGCCTTTTAGTTGCATCCATTATCGGTCTTGGAATGATTCAAGGCTGCGCTACCATGAACCAGTCCGAATGCCAGAGTGCTAATTGGCAAATCATTGGCCTGGAGGATGGTTCAGCTGGTCGAGCAACCTCTTATATCGGTGAACATAGAAGCGCTTGTGCGGAGTATGGTATTTCACCAGATCTTGAGGCTTATTTAAACGGCCACGCTCAAGGGTTGAAGCAGTATTGCAGCTATGAAAGTGGATACTCGCTCGGTGAGCGAGGTAGTGGTTATAACCAGGTGTGTATCGCTAGTCAATATCCGGAATTTGGTCGCGGTTATCAACGCGGTAAAGTCGCCTATGGCTATTTGTCAGAAATGAGACGATTGGAGCATTCTATTCAGGCGCATGTCAGTCGTCTGACCGAAATCGAAAAATTGATTAAACACAAGGAAGATCGACTGCTTGCTGATGGTACAACTTTAGAAGAGCGTCGTGATTTGTTAGAAGCTGTGAAAACGTTAAATACGGAAATTTCTGAAATAAATATTGAATTACCGATACTAGAAGCAGAGTTAAATGAAGTCGAGCGGCGTTATGAGCGGTTTAGACAACAAAAATGATTCTTTGAGAGCCATCGTCTTTGACTTAAATATTAGTCGCGAAGACTACCTGAGTTATTACCGTGGACAGGTCAAATGGGTCATTACAAAGAGTATCTGCGGCAAGAAAGTTCAGTTTCCTGCCAACCTGTTAACCAGCCATGTTACCCATGATGGAATCCAGGGTAGATTTGTTTTGCAATACCTTGCGAGCGGAAAAGCCGTCAAACTGTCAAAAAAGGGTTAAAAATGATGCGATGCGTCAAAAATGACGCTTGCTAACTAACTGATTTTTATAGAATAAAAAAACTTCAAAAAATATCTTTAAACTGGTCGGATGATTTTTCATAATAGGTTTTTACTAGGCTAGTGCCGATTATCGGATATCCTAAAAGCTGTATAAGAATGCGTCTAAAAATTGGCCGTTAAAAATAGCCAGCAAAAAGATAACTATTCACATAATCCGCTCTTCGACGGGAAGGTAATAAAATGATAAGAAAAGGGCTAGAAATAATGCATAAACCAAAGCTCGCCGGTGTGGTCGCTGCTGTGGGGTTAGCACTCTCAATGGGACCAGCTCAAGCAGTCGACATTAACACCGATAACTGGAGTGGTAGTTGGGACACCACTGTTTCTCTCGGTTCAACTTGGCGAATGGAAGAGCGCGAAGACAAGCGCATCGGTCATTCAAATTTATTAGGATTAGGTCCAGGTGGGCTATCAGCACCACCCGGTTCGGGTATTGCTCTTACTCAAGGGGCCTGGTCAAACAACGGTGACGCAGGTAACTTAAACTTCGATAAGGGTGAAACGGTATCTAAAGTTTTCAAAGTTACCACTGAACTTGGAATGGAGCATGAAAGTGGTTTTGGTTTCTTGATCCGTGGTACTGCTTTTTATGATTTTGAACTCAATTCAGATTCGGCAGAGTTTGTTAAGCCCATTTCCAATGCGGCAATTCATGAACAAGGTCAAAAAGCAGAGCTTCTAGATGCCTATATATATAATACCTGGGATTTAGGTGACCGCGCACTACAGGCAAGAGCGGGTCGTCAAGTGATCAGCTGGGGTGAAAGCACATTAATACAACATGGTTTATCTGAAATCAACGCGATTGATGTGACTAAGTTGCGTGTTCCGGGGTCGGAAATTAAAGAAGCGCTTATTCCTGTTAACACTTTATGGGGAAGTCTCGATTTAAGCGATACCTTTAGCTTAGAGGCGTTTGCTCAATTTGAGTGGGAGCATTTCCGCACCGATGAACCTGGCACGTATTTCTCTACCCGTGACTTTACTGGTGAAACCGGTACCGATGTTCATCTAGGGTTCTCGCAGTTTGGTGAAGGTACACCTGGAACCATTGCGCGTCGTGTCGCAGATAGAGACGCTAAAGATGACGGCCAGTTTGGTGTAAAACTAGCCTGGTTAGCAGAAGATCTCAATTACACTGAATTTGGATTTTATTATGTGAATTACCACAACAAGCGTCCGGTTATCAGTGCAAACGCTCATAATGGTGTTGAAGTACAAGGCTTTTTTGAGTATCTCGAAGATATTCAAATGTACGGCTTGAGTTTTAATACTTCATCAGACTGGGGCTTCTCGCTCGCAGGTGAATTGACTTATCGCCAAGATGAACCTCTTCAAATTGACGATGTCGAACTATTATTCGCAACGCTTGAGCCCGTTGGTAGTATTCCTAGCGGAACGTCTCAGGTCCCGGGTGGTGCGCAACTTGGTGAAGAAATTTCAGGTTATCGCTTGTTTGACACAATTCAAGCACAGTTAACCTTTACCACATTCCTTGGTCCTCGTATGGGCGCTGATCAATGGGTCATTCTGGCAGAATTAGGTGTCAATCAAATTGAAGATATGCCAGAGCAAGATGTTTTACGCTTTGAAGCGCCTGGCACAGTCAGGAGTGGAAATCCGGATCGCGCGGGTCGTGGTTCTGGCTTTTTGAGTGCTAATTCACCCTGTTCTGTTGGTGGTTTTGGCGTCGAGTGTGAAGGGGTAGAGACCAATCCATTTGCCGATGACTTCTCCTGGGGTTATCGAATTGTTAGTAAATGGGATTACTCAGATGTCGTTGGTGGTTGGAATATGTCACCTAGAATCGTTTACTCACATGATGTTGAGGGTACAACGCCTGCACCAATTGGTAACTTTATTGAAGATCGCAAAGCGGTAACGATTGCACTCGGTATGGATTTGCAGTCTAAATGGAAGGCCGATATTGGTTATTCAGCATTCTTTGGCGCCGGTACGGCCAACGCAATGGGTGATAAAGATTTCTTAGCTGCTAATATCAGCTATTCATTCTAAGAAGGGCAAACGAACATGGGTATTAATATTAAACTAACAAAAACATTAATTGCCGGTGCAGTTTGCTTCGGAATTGCGACTAGCTCTGCTATAGCAAAGGTATCTCCTGACGAAGTGAATAAGCTCGGTACAAGCCTGACTCCTATGGGGTCAGAAATGGCCGGAAATGCTGATGGCTCTATTCCTGCCTGGAGTGGTGGTATTACTAAACCGGTCGCTGGCTATAAAGCTGGAGAGTTTCACCCAGATCCTTTTGCAAGCGATAAGGTGCAATTCACCATTACAGCAGCAAATGCAGACCAATATAAAGATAAGCTAACTGCGGGCCAGCTCGCTTTATTCAAAGCTTATCCAGACACCTTTAAAATGGACATTTATCAGTCACGACGAACCGCGGCTTATCCTCAGTATGTGTATGACGAAACCAAAGCCAATGCTGGACGCGCAGAATTAGCTGAAGGCGGAAATGGTCTTAAACAGGCGGCAGTCGGTTTTCCATTTCCAATTCCACAAAGCGGCTTAGAAGTTATCTGGAATCATATCGTTCGTTACCGTGGTGAAACAGCTTCTCGTTACGTCGGTCAAGCGACGCCACTGCGAGACGGCAGTTATACGCTGGTGAAATTCCAGGATGAATTGGACTTGCTATACACTAAAAAAGGTACCAAGCCAGAAGATCTAGAAGCGAGCAACATGTTGTTTTACTTCAAGCAGTGGGTAACTTCTCCTGCTCGTCTTGCTGGGACTGCACTGTTAGTTCATGAAACACTCGATCAAGTGAAAAAGCCACGTCAGGCATGGACCTATAATACGGGTCAACGCCGTGTACGTCGCGCACCAAATGTTGCGTATGATGCGCCGGGAACGGCAGCTGATGGACTCAGAACGACTGACGATTTTGATATGTACAACGGCGCGCCAAACCGTTATGACTGGAAAATTGTTGGTAAGAAAGAAATGTATATTCCGTACAATTCCTACAAATTACATGCGGGTTCTGTGAAGTATGATGACATTATCAAGCCCGGTCATATAAACCAGGATTTGGTTCGTTATGAATTGCATCGTGTTTGGGTCGTTGAAGCTAACCTGAAGTCAGATACTCGTCACCAATATAAGAAACGTGTTTTCTACATTGATGAAGATAGTTGGCAAATCGCTTTAACTGATGTTTATGATAATCAGGATCAGTTGTGGCGAGTAGGTATGCTACACGCGGTCAATTACTACGAAGTTCCTGTTATGTGGTCTACCATGGAAGTTATTCACGATCTGAAATCGGGCCGATATCTGGCATTGGGACTCGATAACGAAGATGAACCTGCGGATTTCTCGGCTGAGTTTTCTAAAAAAGACTTTACGCCTGCAGCATTAAGACGTGCTGGTAAGAAATAAGCATGTGAAAAAGTCGCAAACTTGAATATTCAGTAATTGCGAACATTGAAAAGGCCGGTTAATGACTGGCCTTTTTATTAGCTAAAACGAAATCACCGCTATACTATATTTAGACGAAAGCCCAAATAATTTTAATAACCAGTTTAATTTTATATCCCAAATAAGTTGAATCTATTTACTTGGGTACAAGTTTCTCAGGAAAGTCTGATGCGATTGAAACACTTGCTAATCTTTATTTTTGCGCCGGTAGCCATTGCTCACTATGGTGATCTGAGTGCGGACTCGGAACCCGGCCTCAGCACGGTCGCTGTTAAAGCCGCTGAACGTTTGCTCATGGATATCAAACAAGTGAAAGGCGAACGATTGATCGCCGTCGGCGAAAGAGGCCATATTCTGCTTTCAGACGATCGTGGCCAATCCTGGCAACAAAAACAGGTGCCAACAGAAGCGCTCCTGACCAAACTCTTTTTTATCGATGAAAATACCGGCTGGGCTGTTGGTCACGAACAAACCATACTTAAAACCACGTCAGCTGGTGATAGTTGGGAATTACTTCATTCGGCTGATAATTTAGATCAGCCTGCTTTATTTGAAATCTGGTTTCGCGATGAATCTTACGGCATCGCAATCGGCTCATACGGTTTGTATTTATCTACCAATGACGGTGGCGAATCATGGGAAGAAGTGTATCAAGCCACACTCGAAGACGAAGAAATTGGATTTCCCCATTTCTATTCGTTAGCCATGGATGAAAAATCGGGTCATCTATTTATGGCTGGAGAACTCGGATTTTTGGCGAAATCTGAAGATGATGGTGAATCTTGGCAGAAACTTGACAGCCCTTACGACGGATCCTTCTTCAACATTATGACGCTTTCTAATGGCAATGTTTTAGCAATGGGGCTACGCGGACATTTATTCTTATCCAAAGATTCAGGATTAAGTTGGAGTGAAACTGATACTCAAACCATCTCTGTATTACAAGAATCATTATTATTACCAGACGGACGAATCTTAATTGTTGGTGCTGATGGCACCCAGTTGATCAGTGAAGACAAGGGGGAAACAGTCACCTTGATTCAGCGATCAGACCGTGTTCATCTGGCAAGCGCAGTACCACTTACAGAAAAAGAAATTTTGCTGGTCGGTATTAACGGCGTGTTAAAAACTCAATTAAAGTAACCATCAGTATTTGCTGGAAATTATAAAATATGAGTCGTTCAAAATTAGAATCATTTATCGACAAAGGGATCTTCGGACATAGAAAGAGTATTTTAATCTTTTTCAGTCTTGTGACCGTAACAATGCTCTTTTTTGCCGCACAGATAAAAGTTGATGCGAGCTTTGAAAAAAATATCCCACTCGAACACGAGTATATGCAGACTTACATGAAACATCAGGAGCAGTTTGGTGGCGCAAACCGAGTGCTGGTGGTGTTAGAGGATAAATCGGGCGATATATTCAATAAGGCCTATTTTGAAGCACTCTCAGAAGCGACAAACCGGGTAGCCACCATCAGCAGCGTTTCTGAACCTTTGATGAGTTCATTATTTACACCGAATACGCGTTTTGTCGAAGCCGTTGAAGATGGCATGGTGGGCGGGCCAGTCATTCCCGCCAGTTTTGATGGCTCGCCAGAGCAATTACAATTGGTAAGAAGCAATGTCTTAAAAGCCGGTTTAGTCGGGCGGCTGGTCGCGAACAATTTTGGTTCTGCTATGGTAAGCGCTCAAATCTTATCGGTTGACCCAACAACGAAAGGCAAGACCGATCTGGTGAATGTAGCCGATCGCCTGGAAGAAATTCGCGAATCGCTGGAATCCAAATATTCCAACGTTAAGGTACATATCATTGGATTTGCCAAAATGATCGGGGATGTAAGTAACGGTGCGAAACAGGTCGTCGCGTTTTTTGGTCTGGCGTTCGTTATAACTGCCGTGCTGGTTTATCTCTACTCTCATTCAATAAGTTTGACAATTTTACCACTAATTTGCTCGGTGACGGCGGTTATCTGGCAGCTTGGCTTATTAACCGCTTTAGGGTTTGGGATCGATCCCATGTCGATTCTGGTCCCCTTCCTGGTGTTTGCCATTGGGGTCAGTCACGGCGTCCAAATGATTAACGCAGTAGGAAAGAATGTGGCTTCCGGCACAAGCTCTCGAGAAGCCGCTTATGGTGCATGTTGCCGATTATTTATCCCGGGTATGATTGCACTGCTAAGCGATACTATCGGCTTTTTAACGCTTCTGTTTATTAAGATTGACATCATTAAAGAGCTGGCGATTACTGCAAGCCTCGGTGTCGCAGTCATTATTTTGACCAACCTGATTTTATTACCGGTGCTTTTATCCTACGCCAAGTTTCCGGCGAACTTCGCTGAAAAAGTCGAGGAGTCTAGCAAAAAGCAAGCTGTACTATGGCGCTTCTTTTCCGGATTTGCGCAAGCGCGCACAGCGAGCAAAACGCTGCTCGTTGCGCTTGTTATCGTGATTGTCGCCTTTCTCTTTGCTCAGAATATGAAAGTCGGGGATCTTCACGCAGGTGCGCCGGCGTTGAAACAAGACTCCGTCTACAACCTGGATACCAAATTTGTCACCGATAACTTTTCAATCGGTACCGATATGATTTCAATCATTGCTGAAACAGTACCTGATGCGTGTACGCAGTTTGAAATAATGAATGCGATTGATAAATTTCAATGGCATCTGGAAAACCTTCCGGCGGTGCAATCGGCCATCAGCTTGCCGACTGTTTCCAAAATCTTGAACGCTGGATTTTATGAAGGTGCGCTCCAATGGCGAATTCTTCCACAGGAACAAGCGACATTGGTTCAGTCTATTCGTTATCTGGAAACCAGTAGTGGGCTCTTTAACAACAATTGTAGCGTTATACCGATTTTAGTGTTCACCAAAGATCACAAAGCGGAAACCATAGAGCAAGTCGTCAACGCCGTTAAATCATACAATAGCAATAATACTAGTAAAGATGTCGAGTTTAAGCTGGCCACTGGACCTGTGGGCGTAATGGCAGCAACCAATGAAGCGGTTTCCGCAGCACAGTTACCTATGCTCATGTGGGTTTATCTGGCGGTCATTTTGTTGTGTCTTATCAGTTTCCGTTCCGTTCGTTCGACAATTTGTATAGTTGTTCCACTAGCTATCGTCTCTGTAATGGCACAAGGATTAATGACCATTCTTGATATTGGGTTAACCGTTGCGACGTTACCGGTTGTAGCGTTAGGGGTAGGTATTGGAGTTGATTACGGGATTTATATTTTCTCGCGGATGTTGGTCTTTATTCGGGCAGGAGAGAGTATCTCTGAGGCATTTCTCAAAACGCTTAACCTGACGGGGAACGCCGTGTTTTTTACCGGATTGACGCTCGCTATTGGTGTTAGCACCTGGTTACTATCTGCACTACAGTTTCAGGCTGATATGGGAGTTTTGTTGACCTTTATGTTCCTGTTTAACATGTTAGGCGCGGTTATTTTATTACCAGCACTAGCAGCGTTTTTATACCGTCGTTAAGCACAAACGCTCAAATTTTCCCAGTGCAAATGTGCACTGGGTATCATCTTTTTTGATCTCGGTTAAATGACTGTAAATTATGTCATTAATTTAGTGCGTCCTCAGGCACTTTATCCTACAATTACACCCAACTGTTCTACAGCCTGCTGAAAGCTGAAATTACGCGTTACCCAACTTAAAACAATGACTAAAATATCACTGTTATTTGCGCAATACGTCCGCTTTTTATTTGCCGTTCGGCAAAATCGTCGATTTTCACCTAAACTAAGTAAACCAACTGATACCACTGGTGTATTACCGATCCTAACTATTCGGGGCCGAGGGTAAGGAATCCTTATGTCAATTGAACAAAAAACACACGACACAATCCTGTTTAAGAATCTTATTAAACTTATTGAAGCCAAATTTACAAAGCGTCAGGCGGCGCTCGTATCGCAATTTGCGCATTCGTTTTGTGCTGGAATCTCAAGCGTTGATTTCGAGTTTAAAAATGCCAATGAACTTTATGCACCAATTGTTAGCCTTTGGAACTATATGCAGGATTGCCAGGATGATTGCCATGTCAGGGTATTCACGCCTGATTTTGAAACCCATGGCTGGCAATCTCGACATACCGTCATTGAGCTTGTCCACGTCGATATGCCATTTTTGGTTGATTCGGTGCGCATGGAGCTCAATCGAATGGGGATTAATATCCATTTGCATATTCATACGCCGCTAAATTTGTCACGCGGAAAGAACGGCCGCATTACCAAAATTTCTCGGCCCGACCCGCAAGCACCTCAGACCAGTATCACGCCAATGTATCTGGAAATTGACCGTCAATTGGACGAAGGCGAACTGGAAGTAATTCGATTAAATCTGGAAGAAGTTTTGTCAGATGTTCGAGTCGCCGTGCGTGACTGGGAGCCGATGAAAGAAAAGTTGAACCAGATAATTGAGCGTCTCGACAATTTACCGGAAAAGCTAATTAATGAAAAAAATAACGAGTGCCGCGATTTTCTCGAATGGATTAGCGGTAATCATTTTACCTTGCTTGGATATACCTATTATGCACTCAAGCAGGAAAAAAATGACCTTAAACTCGTGCCGCAGCATCGCAACAGTTTAGGATTAAAAACCAAAGATACCTGGAAACCAAAGCCTTATCGTCTGAGTGACTTACCTAGTGGCGCCAGAAACCTGATCTTAAATAATCAGAATTTACTGGTGTTAACAAAATTGAGTGCGGTTAGTCGCGTCCATCGACCTGCACATATTGACTATATTGGTATAAAACGAGTCGATGAAAAAGGGGAGATTATCGGAGAAGACCGATTTATTGGACTCTATACATCTGCCGCTTACAACTTAAACCCCATGAGCATTCCGGTATTGCGGCAAAAAATTCAAGCGGTTCAAGACCGATCCGGATTGACGCCTTTAGAACATGACCTGAAGGTGCTTAAGAATATCCTTGAAACCTACCCGCGGGATGAACTGTTTCAAATACGATCTGATGAGTTGTACGAAACGGCATTAGGTATTCTGCAAATTCAGGAACGCCCAATTATTCGACTTTTTGTTCGCCGAGATCCTTATGGCAGATTTTTTTCCTGTCTGGTATATGTTCCGCGCGAAATCTACACCACAAAAATACGCATTAAAATCACAGACATACTGAAATCTACTTTCGGAGCGATCTCGGAACCGCAATTTACCACCAATTTTTCGGAATCAATTTTAGCGCGAATGCATTTTATCGTTCCTGTTGAAAATGCAGAAGCGATTAAATATGACGTGAAAGACATTGAAAAGAATCTTCGCGATGCGACTCGTTCCTGGCAAGATACTTTGCATGAGTCTTTACTAGAAGAATTTGGCGAAGCCGAAGGCAAAAGGCTTGTCAAGCGCTATGCTGATCGATTTCCCGCGGGTTATCAGGATGAATCGATAATTCAAACGGCAGTACTTGATATCAAACATATGGAAGCGTTAACCCAGGAACACGCATTAAGCATGTTGCTGTATCGCTCACAAGAGGATGGCCAGGACAATATACGCTTTAAATTATTTTACCGAGATAAACCCAAGCCTTTATCCGATGTTATCCCGATGTTAGAAAATATGGGGCTCAACATCATTGGTGAAACGCCTTTTAGAATTCAGCCAGTCAATGGCGCTGACCGATGGATTAGTGATTTTGTTATGCGGCATCCAGCAGGCAAGCAACTTGATCTGGAAAAACTAAAAGATAAGTTTCAGGATGCTTTTACTCGAATCTGGCTGGAAGACGCAGAAAACGATGGATTTAACAGTCTGGTACTAGCCGCGTCTTTGAACTGGCGAGAGATTGCCATGTTAAGAGCCTACGCTAAATACATGTGGCAAATTGGTTCCAGCTTTTCACAAAATTATGTTGAAGAAACTTTGGAAGTTTATCCAGAAATCGCCAAATTATTAGTTGATTATTTTTATTTTAAATTCGATCCGGATTTAAAGCGTTCGACAACCAAAGTTAAAAATACCAGAGAGAAAGTTATTGCCGCACTTGATCAGGTTGCCAACCTGGATCAGGATAGAATATTACATCGATATCTAGAGCTTATCGATGCGACCATTCGAACGAACTTCTTCCAGTTAACCAAGGAAGGAGAGCCAAAAAATTATATCAGTTTCAAACTTCACTCGGGTCAGATCCCTGATATTCCTAAACCGGCACCAATGTTTGAAATATTTGTTTATTCGCCTCGCATAGAAGGGGTCCACCTGCGGGGTGGTAAAGTTGCGCGCGGTGGATTACGTTGGTCTGACCGTCGCGAGGATTTTAGAACTGAAATTCTTGGCCTGGTTAAAGCGCAGCAAGTGAAAAACTCAGTGATTGTACCTGTTGGCGCCAAAGGTGGATTCGTTTGTAAACGACCGCTTACAGGGTTAACTCGTGAAGAGTTTATGGCTGAAGGGATAGCCTGTTATAAAATTTTCATTTCGGCACTGCTAGATATTACTGATAATCTGGTAGAAGGCAAACTGGTTCCTCCAACAAACGTGGTAAGACTGGATAAAGATGATCCTTATCTAGTAGTCGCCGCAGATAAAGGAACCGCCACTTTTTCTGATATTGCTAATAGCATTTCGCAATCATATGGTTTTTGGTTGGGTGATGCGTTTGCGTCCGGCGGAAGCGTTGGCTACGACCATAAGAAAATGGGAATTACTGCAAAAGGCGCTTGGGAATCAGTGAAGCGCCATTTTATGGAAATGGGCATCGATTGTCAGACAACTGATTTTACCGCCATTGGTATCGGTGATATGGGGGGCGACGTATTTGGTAACGGTATGTTGTGTTCAAGACATACCAAGCTAGTCGCGGCATTTAACCACCTGCATATATTTATCGACCCTAGCCCTGACGCCGAAAAAAGTTATCTCGAAAGAGAACGTTTGTTCCATTTACCACGCTCCAGCTGGGAGGATTATAATCCTAAATTAATTTCAAAAGGCGGCGGACTTTTCTTGCGTTCAGCAAAATCGATTCCACTGAGCAAAGAAATGAAAAAGCTCGTTGGCGTAGAGCAGGATGCATTAACGCCTAACCAGTTGATCAATGCGTTGCTCAAGGCCAAAGTCGATCTTATCTGGAATGGTGGGATTGGTACTTACATTAAGTCCAAAACAGAAACCCACAGTGATGTTGGCGATCGAGCGAATGACATCTTACGCGTTAATGGCGGAGAAGTACGCGCGAAAATAATCGGCGAAGGCGGTAATCTTGGGGTGACTCAGCTGGGCCGCATTGAATACATGCGAAAAGGTGGGCGCGCCAATACGGACTTTATCGATAATGCTGGCGGCGTGAATTGCTCAGACAACGAAGTGAACATTAAAATTTTACTCAACCAGATTGTTGCGGCCGGTGATATGACGGAAAAACAGCGCAACAAATTGCTGCTGAGTATGACCAACGAAGTGTCTGATATTGTCCTGAGAGAAAACTTTCTCCAGGCACAATCAATTAGTGCCAGTGAGCAGCGCTCACGCAAAATGGTGAAAGAGCTCGCGCGCTTCATTCATTGGTTAGAAAAAGAAGAAAAACTGGACCGTGAGCTAGAATTTTTGCCAAGCGACGATGAACTACTGGAACGTTTAGCGCAGGGAGAAGGGCTAACGCGCGCTGAAATTGCGGTTCTAACGGCCTATGGGAAAATGGTGCTAAAAGAAGAGTTATGCGCGCCGGAAGTGGCCAATGAGCCATTTTATAATGACGTGCTGATTAATTATTTCCCGAAACCAATTCGCCGAAAATATGCCGCGCAAACCTCGCACCATCCGCTGCGTAAAGAAATCATCGCTATGCGACTGGCCAATGAGATGGTTGATTATCTAGGCAGCAATTTCGCATTTAGGGCCATGGATGAAACCGGGGCAACGCCGGCAGATGTGGCAACCTGTTTCACCCTTGCGAAAGAGATCTATGATATGCCCGCTATGTGGAAGCAGATTGAGGCTATGGATCATTCTGTTCCTGCGAAAATTAAGCACGATATGATTTATCAGACGCAACGAATGGTGCGTCGATGCACGCGATGGTTCTTACGCCATCGTCGCAAAAATCTGCAGATTAGCGAAGGTATTGAATACTTCAAAGATGGCGTGGTGGAATTGCAGAAAAATATTTCCAAGGCGCTTGAGAAAAAAGAAAACGAAGGCATTCGAAAAAATATTGACGCCTGGGTGCAACAAGGTGTACCGAAGAAACTGGCAGAAAGAGTTTGTTATTTAAGCACCATGTTTTCCGCGCTCGATATTGTCGAAATGGCCAAACTTACCGGTTTAAAAATTTCGATTGTGGCGGAAGTATATTTTAAGCTTGGCGCTAAATTAGAACTTCACTGGTTCTTAGAGCAAATCAATTTGCAGCCAGTTGACAATCACTGGCAAGCGTTTGCGCGAGCCTCATTCCGAGAGGATCTCGATTGGCAACAGCGCAGTTTAACGGTTGCTGTTTTGCACATGTCAAATAAGAAAGCGACGGCGGAAGAACGGATTATCAACTGGATTATTGAAAATGCCGATCTGCTGACCAGATGGCAGACTATGTTGGCGGATTTCCGCTCGAGTAGTCGTCATGAATTTGCAAAGTTTTCGGTCGCGCTTCGTGAGTTGCTCATCCTGGTACAAAGCAGTGTCCGTGCGGCGGCGATAGCCCGGGAAGAAGAGCTTCGCGGAAAGAGTTAACCCGTTTTATCATCCGCTACTAAGCCAGATCAACAGCAAGTGTTGGTTTGGCTTTTTTGTATTTTTCCGTTACTCGCCAAATGGCGGTAATATCCGCAGCATAATGTTTTTTAATTGATGACGAATCCAAAGCATGTAAGCTTCGTTGGCGGTTTCTTTTCGCCAATACATCCTGATCGGAACCGGGTCGCACTCGAATGGGATAGGTAAGATTTTAACGTCCAGAAATTTCTCAAGATAAGTCGCATACGACAAAGGCATGGTCAGCAGTAGATCGGTTGCTTCAACAGTTCTTGCTGCTGGTAAATAATGCTCGCATTGTAAGACAACTTCTCTTTTTACACCCGCCACTTTAATTCGGCTGTCAACATAAGCACGCTCTTGACGATTCAACGATACAAGAGCGTGTTTACTTTGAGAATATTCTTCGATACTCAGCGCGTTATTGTCGAAACAGGGATGGGATTGACCGATCAACAGACAAAGCGGTTCTTGGGCAATTTCCTCACTTTCAATCTTGGTGCTGGTGAGTGTCTCCAGGTCGACCACTACGTCCAGCTCACCGGATAATAATGCTTGTTCAATATCGCCGAGGGTTAGCCGCTGGCTCCGGATTTTCAGCGGTGACTGCACTTGTCTTAATGGAGCGGTTAACTCGGGAAGGATAAGAAATTCCAGAATATCGCGAAAACCTAAAGAGAATTCCATGCCCGATTGCCCTGGCTCAAACTCGACGGCTTTAGCGCTACAATCAAGCAGGTTGGCTAGCGATTGTTTGACTGTTGGTAATATGTTTCGACCGTGTGGCGTGAGTACCAATTGCCGGCCGTGTTTGACGAATAGCGGGTCGTCTAGCATATCGCGCAGGCGTCGCAGTGCATGACTAATCGCCGACTGAGACAAGTTTAACCTTTTTGCAGCGGCTGTAGTACTGCCTTCCTCGGCGATGGTCAACATGACACGAAATAGGTTCAGGTCAATTTTATTATGAATATTATTCATAGTTAGCTTTGAAAAGTCATCATTAGATAAATACTAACAAAGCCACTAAGATAGACTCAAGGCATTCAGGTCACCTTTTTGTCCAAATTGGGGTCGGCCGACAGGAGAAACAGCATGGACTTTACTTTAAGCGAGCAGGCAAAAAGATATCTTGCGCAAATAAAAGACTTTATCAATGCCAGGGTTTTGCCTGTAGAGGCCGAAATTTTTCAGGAAAATCATCGCCTTAATCACAATGGAAACTGGCAGGCATGGCGCGTTCCAGACAAAATTACCGAATTAAAACAACAGGCCAGAGCCGCTGGGTTATGGAACCTGTTCTTACCTGATTCCGAATTAGCACACGGTTTGAGTTGTAGTGATTATGCGCCGCTTGCGGAAGAGATGGGACGGTGTCTGTTTGCCGCTGAGATTTTTAACTGTAATGCACCGGATACGGGCAATATGGAAGTGTTATATCATTTTGGTAATGATACGCAAAAATCACAATGGTTAATGCCTTTGCTAGAAGGCAAGATCCGCTCGGTGTTTGCCATGACCGAACCGGATGTCGCATCGTCTGATGCCACTAATATGCAAACAAGCATAAAAGCAGAAGGTGACGAGTTAGTCATCACTGGGCGTAAATGGTGGACGACTGGTCTTGGCCACCCTGATGCTAAAATTGCTATTGTGATGGGACTGTCGAATCCCGAAAATGATAAACATAGTCGCCACTCCATGGTGCTGGTACCGCTTGATACACCGGGCGTTAAAATAGAACGCATGCTGACCGCATGCGGCGATTACGATGCGCCTTATGGCCATGGCGAACTGTCATTTAATCAGGTGCGCGTAACCAAAGCCAACTTGATTATGGGGATGGGTAAGGGCTTTGCCATTGCTCAGGGACGTCTGGGGCCGGGCCGAGTCCACCATTGCATGCGCGCAATTGGTGCTGCGGAAAGGTCGCTCGAGTTAACCATAAAAAGGGGATTGTCGCGGGTTGCTTTTGGCAAAGAAATTCTCAAGTTAGGCGGCAATATGGAACGTATTGCCAAAGCGAGGATGGCAATTGATCAAGCGAGGTTATTAACCCAGTTAGCGGCCTGGAAAATTGATCATGTCGGCGTCAAAAATGCAATGACCGAAATTTCAGCAATCAAAGTGGTCGTACCCAATATGTTGCAAGAGGTTGTAGATATGGCTATTCAGATCCATGGCGGAGCTGGCGTTAGTGGTGATTTTCCGCTGGCGGGATTTGCCGCCATGGCGCGCGTGTTACGATTAGCAGACGGCCCAGATGAAGTTCACATGGGCATGGTGTCGCGACTCGAACTGAAGAAATATCGATAGGCTGTTATGCCTGCGCTTATCGTTAAAGAGATTGATCGTCAATAGAGACCGATCGTTAAAAAGGACCCGTCCGTAAAATGAGAATAAATAAAAAACGCGATGAATAGATATAAACGTTTACTTGTAACCGGGGGGGCATCTGGACTCGGCCGTGAACTCGCAATCAAATGGGCCAGTCATGGGGCCAATATTGGAATTGCGGACATCAATCAAGAACGAGGCGAGCAAGTCGTCGAAGAAATTAAGCAACTTGGTGTCAATGCCTTCTATCAAACTTGTGATATTACCAACCAGGAACACGTCAGTGCGCTTAAAGATCGTGTTGAGCAATTGTGGCAAGGCGTCGATCTGGTGATTAACAATGCGGGTATCGCCAGCGCTGATAGTTTGGACGATGAAAGCATAGAGCAGTGGCGTCAAGTATTGGAAATCAATCTTTTAGGTGCCGTAAAAATGACCAAAGTTTTTACGCCGTTATTTCGTCAACAAGGGCATGGACATTTTTTAAATATCGCTTCACAAGCAGGCATTACGCCTATTCCTAAAATGGCGAGTTATAACGCGAGTAAAGCTGCTTTGGTCAGTTTTTCTGAAACCATGCGCTTAGAACTGGTAGACGATAATATTCAGGTCAGCGTAATGTGCCCGGGATTTTTTCAAACGAATTTAAAGGAGTCGCTTAAAACCAATAGTACTAGGTTAGCGGAAGTTCTGGATAAAATGATGGCTCGCTCACAGATGACTGCAGCGCATGTAGCGAGTCGAGCTTTCAAAGGGGTTAACAATAATGAGTTTCTCATCTTGACCCACAAGGAAGGCAAGCGTGTTTTCAGACTGAAACGATGGTTTCCCAAATATTACCTCAAAATGATGACCAAGCAGACGGCTAGATTACGAAGCAAAAACACGGCGAAGGATAAATAAAGTTGATGGAACAACAGCGTTTCTTAGATAAAGCCACCCAGGTTCGCTCTGGCGAAGAGCTCGACCCATCTGTGATTGATGCGTGGTTAAAAAGCCAAATTGGTGACCTTAGCGGTTCGCCCGAAATTACTCAATATTCCGGTGGCGCTTCAAACTGGACCTATTGTCTTGCTTATAACGAGTGCGAACTGATTTTACGCCGAGCGCCTGCGGGTACTAAAGCAAAAGGCGCGCACGATATGGGGAGAGAATTTCGCGTTCAATCAGCACTTAAACCTGTATATGATTATGTCCCAACCATGCTGGCATTTTGCGACGACCCATCAATACTGGGCACTGACTTCTATGTGATGGAGAAACTCAGTGGCATCATTCCCCGAAAAAACATGCCCCGCGAACTTTCATTATCACCTTCTATCGTTAGCGATCTTTGTACTAACGTGCTTGATTGTATGATCCAGTTACACCAGGTTGACTATCAGGCGGCAGGCCTGTCCCATTTAGCTAAAGGGGCAGGGTATATTGAGCGACAAATTACCGGCTGGAGCGAACGCTTTAAAAACTCAAAAACCTGGAATGTACCCTCGGGTCGTTATGTTATCGATTGGTTAAAAGCAAATAAACCCGACACGGAAAATATCTGTATTATCCACAACGATTTTCGATTTGATAACGTTGTGTTAAGTGCCGATGATGTGACCAGAGTGATCGGTGTACTGGATTGGGAAATGGCAACCTTGGGTGATCCATTGATGGATTTAGGTAATACACTGGCGTATTGGGTGGAAAAAGACGATGATTTTCTTGCTCAATCGTCGCGGCGTCAGCCAACCCACCTAAGTGGTATGAAGTCGCGTGAACAGGTTATTGAATATTACTGCGATAAAATGGGGTTTGCATCCAGTAATTTTTCATTCTATGAAGTTTATGGCTTGTTTCGACTCGCGGTGATAATCCAACAAATTTATTTTCGATATTTTCATAAACAAACGCGTAACTCGGCGTATAAAAAATTCTGGCTCTTTGTGCATTATTTGTTATGGCGTAGTAAAAAAGTCATTAAACGTGTTGGATAATTGTGAATGGCAAATCTATATTTAATTCGTCATGGGCAGGCCAGTTTTGATAAAGATGATTATGATCAACTGTCCGAACTGGGCTTTCAGCAAGCGCGACATTTAGGCGATGGCTTAAAGGCGAAAATCGCAAAACCTGATCTGATAGTTTCAGGCACTATGCGGCGTCATCAGGAAACTGCACATTCGAGTACGGCGGCGTTTACCGAACAGTCGATTCCCCAGGTTCAATTAATATCAAATTGGAATGAATTTGATCACCAAAACGTTATCGCCGCCTTAAACCCCGCTTGGGAAAATTCGAGTGATTTCCGACGGCATATTAGCCGTCATGAATCTCCAGAGCGTTACTTTATGCAGCTCTTCTCAGAGGGATTAGCGCGTTGGGTAAGCGGCGAGAATGACGCTGACTATAAAGAGCCGTGGGCCGAATTTAAAGCCAGAGTTCTGGCAGGGTTTGAGTCGGTTGCTCAGTTGTTGCCGGCTAACGGAAATGCATTTGTTTTTACTTCCGGTGGACCAATTTCCAGCCTGGTAATGAGTTTACTAAATTTGCCAGATGAAAATCTGTTGAAAATTAACCGGACGTTAGTCAATTGTGGAGTAACGAAAATCCGAATATCAAAAAATGGTTCGTTTTTATCAACGTTAAATGAACATGCAGTTTTTGATTCACCACAACATCGACACATGATAACTTATAAATAAAAGAGGCCAATACATTGCGTAAAAATATATTAATTACCGGCGCGAGTTCAGGTTTGGGAAGGGGAATGGCGATTGAGTTTGCCAAGAAAGGGCGTAACTTGGCGTTGTGTGCTCGTAGGATGGAACGATTGGAAGCATTAAAGACGGAATTGCTAGAAATTAATTCTAGTATCAATGTTTTTATTCGTCCGCTTGATGTGACAGATTACGAACAGGTGTTTAACGTGTTCCAAGAATTTAAAAGTGATATGGGGACAATTGACCGGATTATTATTAATGCCGGCATGGGCAAAGGCGCTTCCCTGGGCACCGGATATTTTAAAGCCAATCGCCAAACCGCAGAGACAAACTTTGTAGCGGCCATAGCCCAAGCAGAAGCTACAATGGAAATTTTCAGAGAGCAAAATGCCGGTCATCTAGTGACTATTTCATCGATTAGCGCGGTTAGAGGATTTCGCCGCGCGCTCACGGTTTATGCGGCCACCAAAGCGGCCTTGTCGACACTCACTGAAGGTATACGCATTGATGTGATGAAAACACCGATCAAAGTAAGTTGCGTTCATCCCGGTTTTATTCGAAGTGAACTCAATGAAAAAGTTAAAAAAGTGCCCTTTATAGTCGATACCGAAACCGGATGTAAAGCTATGGTTGCGGCAATAGAAAAAGAAAAAGCGAAGAGTTATGTACCTGGATGGCCCTGGGCAATCATGTACCGGTTACTTAAAATTGCGCCTTTAAGTTTTTTAGCAAAAATGAGTTAAAACAATTTAGTCAGGAGAATAAAAATGCCCTACGTCAATATTCAAATTACCGCTGGTGCCAGCAGCGACCAGAAATCTGAACTCATTAAAGATGCAACGGATTCTTTAGTACGTGTTCTCGGTAAAAAACCTGAGCATATCCATGTGGTAGTGCAGGAAATCAGCGAAGAAAACTGGGGGTTCGCCGGTAAAACTGTCAGTGACTGGAAAAGTGGTGGGTAAATAGGTGATTCTATTATGATATAAAAGATCGTTTAAGAGTGAGTCAAAATTGATAATATGTTTGAACTATATAAATCACATAATATGAAAATGCTGCCCGTTCATGTTAACTCGGCGTCTAAGCTTCCGAGTCGAGTTATCATTTCGCATGAATAAGAAAAATATACTTTTTAATTTTGCATTAGTTGTTCCGATTTTTTATCTGACGCTGATGGTGTACACCCAGTTAGTTGGATTTCACGCCGCATTACCCTATCCTGAATCCTGGGTAAACGAATTAAGAAATGGCGAACAGTTACCTCCCGTTAAATACTGGGGGTTTGTTGTTGTTACTTTAATAGTTCCCTATGCAATTTATCTAGTATGCACTTCATTTCTTGCATTAAAGTTTATGTTTATGCCGGCGCTCTTGTTTGGTGTTTTCGCGGCTTTAATAGGGTACATCGCACCACTCGGGGCAATCTGGGGCAAAGGGTATGTATACACTCTTTACGCTGTAAGCCTAATTCCATTAAGTCCTGCAATCATTTTGTGGTATAAAAACATTACAAAGGTTGGCGTCGAATGCGTTAAATAGGGCTCGGTGCCTGAGGCGCCAGGTGTCGAATAAAATAAGCAGGTATCACAAATGAAAATTACAGGTTCATGTTTATGTGGTGACGTTAACTTTGAAGTGGATGGTGAGTGTGAAAGCCTATATTTATGTCACTGCAAGTATTGTCAAAAAGATACCGGTTCTGCACATGCGTCAAACCTGTTTTATTCAACCGCAAGACTGACATGGAAATCGGGTGAAGACAAAATAAAAACTTACCAGCTGCCATCGACTAAGCACGTGAAAAGTTTTTGTTCAAATTGTGGGTCGGCGCTCCCGAGTTTACAAATGAACAATGAATTAGTTGTTGTACCTGCTGGCAGCTTAGACCAAGACATCTCTATAAAGCCTACAGCACACATTTTCACCTCTAGCTCTGCAGCTTGGGAGCAAAATATAGAGAGCGTAATTTCTTATGAGCAATTTCCAAAGTAAACCGCTGATAAGTCAACGTTTGGGGCATTTGGTAGGCAAAAATATGAATGAAATTCTCTTATTTTCACACCGCGCGAAAGAATAGGAGCCGCGCGCATTAACTAGATAGGATTCAGTGCGATTTAATCTTTAGTTTTTGCCGTTTCAGTCTCTGGCGAAGATTTTGGTTCATCACCGGCGGCGATAAGTGTTTTTTGCTCCTGTTGCGACTCAAGTTCTAGCGGATCAGATTCCGGGCCTTGTTGCTCCTCATCCTGCCATACCAGAACGTCATAGTAGCGACGAATATTGGTGACGTATTTTACCGGTTCATTGCCACGGGCATAGCCGTGTTTCGTATTTTTATACCAACGCTTTTTTTGTAAAAGTGGCAAACGCTCTTTCACATCTAACCATTTATCAGGGTCACCACCTTGTTTCTGGGTGATTTTTCGGGCGTCTTCAACATGACCCCAGCCAACATTATAACCAGCCAATGCAAACCAGGTTCTATCTGGATCGGAAATTCTAGACGGGACGCGCTTTAGAACTTTGCGTAAATATTCAGCGCCTCCTTGAATGCTTTGTTTAGGGTCAAGTCGATTCGTGACGCCTAATTGTTTCGCGGTATTAAGTGTTAGCATCATCATACCGCGAACGCCGGTAGCCGATTTGGCGCGTGGGCGCCAGTGAGATTCCTGATAGCTTAGTGCAGCCAGTAGACGCCAATCTAGGTCATCGCCGGCAGCAGCGACAAAATGATCTTTGTACTCATCCAGCTTTTCCTGGGTTGCTCGGTGAAAAGAGCGCGCACCTACATAGTCGAAATGCTCAACATGACCATAATATTTTTCCACCAGATGGGCTATCTGACCTTGTGCTTTTTGCTGGCCGAAAAATTCGATGACTTTACTGAACAAAGAGTAGTCGTCAGATTTTGAAAGGGCCCAGGCGAGACTTTGTGGTTTACCCACAGTAAATGCGACAGCTAACTCGGGGTGAAAGCGGCGGTTAAGATCAAGCTCGGTAGAATCCACAATGGTGTAGTCAATGGTTTCATCGAGCACCATCATTAATAACTCTTCGGTAGAATGCTCGGTCGTTTCAGACCAATGTAACTCGGGATATTCCGGCTTTAATTTTAATAACTCTTGTGAAAAGGATGAATGGGCGACAACTCTTAATTCTCCATCGAGTTGAGAAAAGTTGCGAGGCCATTTGCGACCCTGTTTAAACACCAGCTTAGAGGTGATTTGCTGATAAGCTGGTGCAAAGCGCAAGTATTCTTCCCGCTCATCAGTGACGGTGAGACCGGCTGCGGCGATATCGGCTTCGCCATTGGCGATCATTTCACTAATTTCTTTTAAATTATCATTAACGACAAATTCAATTTCAACGCCCAGCGATTGAGCAAACTCATCGGCCAATTCAAATTCAATACCGGCAAATCCGTCAGCACTTTCGTAATAAGTGGTAGGACTATTGCGGGTGACCACGACTAACTTGCCGCGATTAACCACTTGTTCCAGTTTAGATTGTTCCACTTCATTACAGGCGGGCAGGTTGACCATTAAAGCCAAGGCTAAAATCACACGCGCTGCCGTTTTTCGTTCACGATAGGGAACGACAAGGCTGGATGTAATAAAAGTGACGATTCGCTGCATATATTATGGATTGCTCACAGAATGTTTCCTTGTGACTACCTCTCCGTTGACTCAAATAGGTGACTGGCGTGTTTTTAGACGCCAGTTGAGTTATAAACTTGATTTAAAACCTTAAATCTTTCGCCTAAGTCGTTGAAATCGCTCATCAAACGAATTCTCCCAAGTGATTGATTTATATCTGGTTTATGTAAATTATCGTTGTTTAAAAGCCCTTTCGCAAGTTAAAAAAGGTGAACGAATTGTAAATAGAGATAAATCTGACACGCTCAAAAAATGCTCAGCTCAGTGGTGATAAGGGGTCCAGCCAGTTGCCGCTTCATATCCTTAATTGCAATATTTTTATAGCCGGTCCATTTTTCGGGTTGATCGGGCTGCCATTCGATTCAGATGAAAATCGCGAACAAAAGCACAAATTTGGGTTAATTATTCGTCGAAATTAGCGTATCATTGCGCCTTGATTTCCAACCCACATTTTTGAGTCAAATCAATATGCTTATACTCCGTGGTGCACCTGCATTATCCCAGTTTAGAACCCAGAAATTATTAGATGAAGGTATAAAAATTGTTGAGAACCTTGGCCAGGTTTATGCCGAGTACGTTCATTTTGCAGATTTGAATACTGAACTTTCAGATGAAAAGCGCGAGACGCTCGACAAGCTTTTGACTTATGGTTCCAGAAAACTGGTCAAAGAAACCAAAGGCGCTTTTGTCCTGGTGACACCGAGACAGGGAACAATATCGCCCTGGTCTTCCAAAGCGACTGACATTGCGCATAACTGTGGATTAAATGAAGTGAATCGACTGGAACGTGGCGTCAGCTGGTATTGTCAGGACAACCAGGGGCACGACTTAAGCGATGAAGATATGCGAAAGATGTTGCCCTTGCTTCATGATCGCATGATGGAAAGTGTGTTTCCAGAATTACAAGCGGCAGAAATATTGTTTCAGCAGGAATCTCCCAAAGCTCTCATCAGCGTAGATATCCTTGCAGGCGGAAAAGCAGAATTGGCGTCCGCCAATAATCAATTAGGATTAGCGCTGGCTGATGATGAAATAGAATATCTGGTCGATCGATTTACCGAGTTAAAGCGTAACCCGACAGATGTTGAATTGATGATGTTCGCTCAGGCCAATTCGGAGCATTGTCGTCATAAAATCTTTAATGCCAGCTGGACTATTGATGGCGAAGATAAAGAAATTTCACTTTTTGGTATGATCCGCAATACCCATAAAGTCAGCCCCGATGGCGTTCTGTCGGCGTACAGTGATAACGCTGCGGTTATTGAAGGTTTTGAACAACCGCGTTTATGGGCCGATAGTGACTCCAGCGAATACCGTTATCACCTCGAACCGATTCATATTTTAATGAAAGTTGAAACTCACAACCATCCGACGGCCATTTCGCCATTTCCGGGCGCGTCGACTGGCTCTGGCGGTGAAATTCGTGACGAAGGGGCGACAGGCCGAGGTGGTAAACCAAAAGCCGGTTTAACAGGATTTAGCGTTTCTAACCTGGAAATCCCCGGGTTCGTTCAACCTTGGGAAAATCACTATGGCAAGCCAGGTCGGATTGTTTCTGCGCTGGATATTATGTTAGACGGTCCTTTAGGCGGTGCGGCCTTTAATAATGAATTTGGTCGTCCTAACTTGTGTGGCTACTTCCGGACTTACGAACAAAATGTTGAATTTGATTTTGGCGAGCAGGTGCGCGGTTACCATAAGCCAATAATGATTGCTGGCGGAATGGGCAATATTCGTGAACAGCATGTCGAAAAAGCCGAAATCAAGCCTGGTTATCATGTAATCGTTCTGGGTGGTCCAGCTATGTTAATTGGACTTGGCGGTGGTGCGGCTTCTTCGATGGCATCTGGAACCAGTGACGAAGATCTCGATTTTGCTTCGGTCCAACGGGAAAACCCCGAAATGGAACGCCGTTGTCAGGAAGTGATTGATACCTGTTGGGCAATGGGCGAGAAAAACCCGATTGAATTTATCCACGATATTGGCGCAGGCGGGTTATCAAATGCCGTACCAGAGCTGGTTCATGACGGCGGTCGAGGCGGTAGCTTTGAGCTAAGACGCGTACCAAATGACGAGCCGGGTATGAGCCCGGTTGAAATCTGGTGTAATGAATCACAGGAGCGTTATGTGATGGCCGTCGCGCCAGACAACTTGGCTAAATTCACCGAAATTTGTGAGCGCGAGCGTTGTCCTTTTGCGGTATTGGGTGAAGCAACAGAAGCTGAGCACCTGACGTTAAGCGACGAGCACTTTAAAAATAATCCGGTTGATTTGCCGATGGATGTACTTTTCGGCAAGCCGCCCAAAATGCACCGCACAGTTGAGTCGACACGAGTGGTCGAAAAGAAAATTCAAATTGATGCAAGCCTTGATGAAGCGCTCAATCGCGTATTGAGTCTACCGACTGTTGCTGACAAAACCTTTTTAATCACCATCGGTGATAGAACCGTTGGTGGCTTGACCCATCGTGACCAGATGGTTGGCCCCTGGCAAGTGCCAGTCGCCGATTGTGCGGTCACGGCTTCCAGCCTGCAAGCGACTACCGGCGAAGCCATGGCTATGGGAGAGCGGACGCCTGCGGCTAACTTAAATTATCGCGCTTCCGCGAAGATGGCCGTAGCAGAAGCGATAACCAATATCGCGAGCGCGAAAATAGACGATATCAGCAAAATTCGTTTATCGGCAAACTGGATGGCGGCCTGTGGTGCGCAAGGTGAAGACGCGGGATTGTATGAAGCGGTAGAAGCTGTCGGGATGGACTTGTGTCCTCAATTAGGTATCGCGATTCCGGTGGGTAAAGATTCCATGTCCATGCGAACCGTCTGGCAAGAAGGCGATGAAGAAAAAAGTGTGACGGCGCCTCTGTCGCTTATCGTCACTGCTTTTGCACCTGTTACCGATATTCGCCAGTCACTAACGCCTCAGCTTGATCGAGAAGTAGAAAGCCGACTCGTTCTCATAGATTTGGGCCGCGGTAAAAACCGATTGGGCGCGACTGCGTTTTCGCAAGTTTTTAATCAGTTAGGTGATGAATGTGCTGACGTTGAATGTGCTGATACTTTTAAGCGCTTTTTCCAGGCGATTCAGCACTTAAATGCCGAAGGCCAATTATTAGCCTACCATGACCGATCAGACGGTGGCTTGATAACCACGCTGACAGAAATGGCGTTTGCGGGTCATTGTGGTCTTGATATCAATTTAAGCGAACTCTCAAGTGAAGCTTATAACGTGCTCTTTAATGAAGAACTCGGTTGTGTCATCCAGGTGGCGGAAAAGCACGCTAAAAAGGTGATGCAGACCCTCGCACAATTTGGACTCGACGATATATCACACGATATTGGTACAGTGCAGAGCGAATTGAAGATCCGCATCCACCATGGCGAAGCCGAATGGTTGAACCGTGAGCTGATGGAATTGCGTGGACTCTGGTCAGAAACGACTTATCAGATGCAAGCGCTGCGCGACAATCCTCAGTGCGCTCTGGAAGAAAAGCATTCGCGTCTGGATAGTGGTAACCCAGGGATTAAACCGCATCTTACCTTTGACCCGAGTGAAGATATCGCTGAGAAATATCTGGATTTGGCAAACAAACCGAAGGTTGCCATTCTGCGTGAACAAGGGGTTAATAGTCATCTGGAGATGGCAGCGGCGTTTATTAAAGCCGGATTTAACGCTATCGACGTTCATATGAGCGACCTGATGGCCGGACGAGTCAGCTTATCTGATTTTGTCGGACTGGTTGCTTGTGGTGGATTCTCCTACGGGGATGTCCTTGGCGCCGGTGAAGGTTGGGCAAAATCAATTTTATTTAACGATAAGTTAAAAAGCGCATTCAGCGAATTTTTTGCACGTGAAAATACCTTCGCATTAGGCATCTGTAATGGTTGTCAGATGATGTCGAATCTGCGCTCGATTATTCCGGGAACTGAACATTGGCCGCATTTTGTGCGTAACGCTTCCGAGCAATTTGAAGCACGTTTTTCAATGGTCGAAGTCGCAAAAAGCCCGTCAATTTTCTTTGAAGGCATGGAAGGATCGCGTATTCCAATCGCTGTCTCTCATGGAGAAGGCCGGGCTGAATACCCAAGTGAAGAAGCGGCTCAGGCCGCCGATCATTCAGGATTAGTGACTGCCCGATTTATCGATAACTACGGTCAGGTTGCAACTCAGTATCCGAGTAACCCGAATGGCTCGTTATTTGGCATTACCGGTCTGACGTCGAGTGATGGTCGAGTAACCATTATGATGCCGCATCCCGAGCGAGTCGCGCGTACCGTGCAAAACTCTTATGCGCCGGCGGAATGGGGCGAAGATGGACCCTGGACCAGAATGTTCAGAAATGCGCGAATCTGGGTAGGTTAGTTTTAAAATAGCCTTTTATAATTAAAAGCCGAGCTTGTCAGAGTTCGGTTTTTTTTTGTACTTTTAGCATGGTTTATTTTTCCATGTAGAGGAGGAATTGTGATTCCTTCTGTTAAGTTGATCTGGCGTTGTGGCATCGCTGGGCGCATTCGATGCGCCCCTACATGATGGTACTAAACAATTCGATGAGAGAATTTGGTTGTTGTTTTACGCTGTTTCTGTAGGGGCTTATCGCATAAGCCCGCTGAGATGGTTGCAAGTTTAGACATTTGTTGGAACTTCAAATTCCGAAGGACAACCACAAGGGATTGTCCCTACGAATATTTCTCAAGTGGTAAGAGTAACTTGTAGGGGAGCCCCTTGTGGGTTCCCGCTGAGATGGTTGCAAGTTTAGACATTTGTTGAAACATCGAATTCCAAAGGACAACCACAAGGGATTGTCCCTACAATTATGTTCAAGCTGCAAATATAACCTGTAGGGGAGCCCCTGGTGGGTTCCCGCTGAAATGGCTGCAAGTTTAGACATTTGTTGGACCATCGAATTCTAAAGGACAACCACAAGGGATTGTCCCTACAATATTTCTCAAGTGGTAAGAGTAACCTGTAGGGGAGCCCCTTGTGGGTTCCCGCTGAGATGGTTGCGAGTTCAGACATTGGTTGCAACATCGAATTCCGAAGGACAACCACAAGGGATTGTCCCTACGAATATTTTTCAAGTGGTAAGAGTAACCTGTAGGGGAGCCCCTGGTGGGTTCCCGCTGAGATGGCTGCAAGTTCAGACATTTGTTGAAACTTCAAATTCCGAAGGACAACCACAAGGGATTGTCCCTACAATTATGTTCAAGCTGCAAATGTAACCTGTAGGGGAGCCCCTGGTGGGTTCCCGCTGAGATGGTTGCAAGTTTAGACATTTGTTGAAACTTCAAATTCCGAAGGACAACCACAAGGGATTGTCCCTACAATTATGTTCAAGCTGCAAATGTAACCTGTAGGGGAGCCCCTGGTGGGTTCCCGCTGAGATGGTTGCAAGTTTAGACATTTGTTGAAACTTCAAATTCCGAAGGACAACCACAAGGGATTGTCCCTACAATTATGTTCAAGCTGCAAATGTAACCTGTAGGGGAGCCCCTTGTGGGTTCCCGCTGAGATGGCTGCAAGTTCAGACATTGGTTGAAACTTCAAATTCCGAAGGACAACCACAAGGAATTGTCCCTACAATATTTCTCAAGTGGTAAGAGTAACCTGTAGGGGAGCCCCTTGTGGGTTCCCGCTGAGATGGTTGCAAGTTTAGACATTGGTTGCAACATCGAATTCCGAAGGACAACCACAAGGGATTGTCCCTACGAATATTTTTCAAGTGGTAAGAGTAACCTGTAGGGGAGCCCCTTGTGGGTTCCCGCTGAGATGGTTGCAAGTTTAGACATTTGTTGAAACTTCAAATTCCGAAGGACAACCACAAGGGATTGTCCCTACGAATATTGCTCAAGTGGTAAGAGTAACCTGTAGGGGAGCCCCTGGTGGGTTCCCGTTGAGTTGATCTGACGTTGAGGCATCGTCGGGCGCATTCGATGCGCCCCTACATGCTGGTACAAAACAATTCGGTGAGAGAATTTGGTCGTTGTTTTACGCTGTTTCTGTAGGGGCTTATCGCATAAGCCCGCTGAGATGGTTGCAATTTTAGACAAGTGTTAGAACTTTAAATGATTACTTTTTTAAAACGCAAAATAAGAGATGAGAACAGCTAATGAAAAAATGTGCCATTCTGACCATGGATAATACCGAAGGTCATATCATTTATGATCATTTGTTAGCGGCGCCTTTAAAAGATGCTGGTTGGCATTGCGATACCGTGTCCTGGCGGGCGGAAGTCGATTGGGATCAATATCATCTGGTCATGATTCGCTCTCCCTGGGATTATCAACTGGATGCGCCAGGCTTTCTTAAGGTGCTGGAGACAATCGATAATTCATCGGCGCGCCTCGATAATCCGCTCGATATTGTACGTTGGAATATTAATAAATTGTACTTACAGGAACTCAATGAGAAGGGCGTGGCGATTTTGCCCACCTTATGGCGCGATACGTTTTCAGAAAAAGATTTTTTAACCGCGTTTGACACTTTGGCGACACAAGAAATCGTCGTTAAACCATGCATCAGCGCAGGCGCGCATGATACTTTTCGGATCAATCGCGATCACGCTCAAAGTATGCTCGCGAAGTTGCAGCGTAAGTATCAACGCAGAGATTTTATGCTGCAAGCATTTAGCCCGGAAATTGTCGCTGAAGGCGAATTTTCGATCTTCTATTTTGATGACGAATACAGTCATACTATTTTGAAAACACCCAAGGAAAATGATTTCCGCGTTCAGGAGGAGTTTGGTGGTTTGTTGCAAAAAGTGGCGCCAGAACAGGGGCTGATGCGGGCCGCCAAAAAAGTATTGGCAGCCGTTGATCAATCGTTACTGTACGCGCGTCTGGACTTTGTTCGGTACGGTGATCATTTTGCGTTGATGGAAGCTGAACTCATAGAACCTTCATTATATTTTAACCTTGATTCCGAGGCTCCCAGACGTTATGTTGAAGCTATGGAACGGCGCATGCTGAGACTGGGTATCATCTAGACTTAAGCTGAGCGTCAAATTAATTTAGTTGAAACCTATCATGGGCGCACCTTTTCAGTTTAATAATCGATTCTTTGACCAATTGCCTGGTGACGCCGACACTCGTGTTACACCTCGGCAGGTGTATCAAGCCTGTTATTCGCCGGTTAACCCGACGCCAGTGAAAGCCCCTCAAGTGGTCAGTGTATCGCGTGAAGTTATGGCGATATTAGGCCTTGAAGAAAATGACTGGCGGTCAAAGTGGTTTGCCGAAACTTTTGTTGGTAACCAGCTGCTGGATGGCATGCAACCTTTTGCCATGTGCTACGGCGGCCATCAGTTTGGTCACTGGGCAGGTCAACTGGGCGATGGTCGTGCCATTAATTTGGCAGAAGTGGTCGACATTAACGGCGAAAACCAAACCCTTCAATTGAAAGGTGCTGGGCTAACGCCTTATTCACGTACCGCGGATGGTCTGGCGGTTTTACGTTCCTCGGTGAGAGAGTATTTGTGTAGTGAAGCGATGTATCACCTGGGCGTTCCGACAACCCGAGCCTTGAGTCTGATCTTAACGGGCGAGCAGGTGATGCGTGATATGTTCTACGATGGTCATCCTGAACTTGAGCCAGGTGCTGTAGTGTGTCGTGTCGCGCCTTCGTTTATTCGCTTTGGTAGTTTTCAGATTTTTGCCGCACGCAAAGAAACCGATGTGCTAAAACAGTTGATGGATTTTACCATTCAACACGATTTTCCCCATCTTGGTGAACCTTGCACCGAAGTCTATGAACAATGGTTTGATGAAGTTTGTCGACGCACAGCTGAAATGATTGTTCACTGGATGCGGGTAGGGTTTGTCCACGGCGTGATGAATACCGACAATATGTCCATTTTAGGGCTCACAATTGATTACGGTCCTTACGGCTGGTTAGAAGGGTACGACCCTCAATGGACGCCGAATACAACCGATGCACAAGGCAAACGATATGCCTATGGCAACCAGCCCCAGATTGCGCAATGGAATCTTTACCAATTGGCCAATACGTTATTTACGGTTGTCGGCCGCGCTGAAAATCTTGAAAAATCACTGCAGTCTTTTGCCGAGATATACGCCGCCAGTTCGCAAGCGATGTACGCGAGTAAGTTAGGCCTGGACAAAGTTCGAGATGAAAATGATCTGGCGTTAATTAACGACTTATTTGAAGTGCTCATGCTGACCGAAACGGATATGACAATCTTCTTTCGACTGCTGGCAAACATTCAGTCCAGCCACTCCTATTCCGATGAAGCGCTTATCGAAATTGTCGCGCCGGCTTATTATCAAATCGGAGTCGTGCAGGGTGATGTCAAAACAAAAATTGTCACCTGGTTTAGAAGCTATATTAAGCGACTCTCGCTTCAGGATATTGATGATTTTCAGCGCGCGACCGATATGAATTTAACCAATCCGAAATATGTCTTGCGCAATTATCTGGCGCAGCAAGCCATTGATAAAGCAACTGCAGGTGATTTTTCAGAAATTGATAAATTGTTAGAAATAATGCGTAAGCCTTATGACGAGCAGCCAGAAAATGAATCATATTTCGCCAAGCGGCCGGAATGGGCGAGAAGCAAAGCGGGCTGTTCAATGCTATCATGTAGTTCATAATGAACAATATTTGAAAAACATTTCAAATGGATAAATATCGTACGCAACGTAAAAGAAAAAATGCTTTTCAACTCACCGATCAAATTGAGTCTCCAATTGATCTCTATGAGCACCTGCCTTTTCAGATTGCGGTAGTCAGTAATTTACTGCAACTTAATCGTGATTTGGCCATTCGAGAAATTATCGATCTCGAGCCGCGAGAATTAAGAGTCATCATAAATATTGGCTCGTATATGCCAATCAGTGGCGCAGAAATCGCTTATCAGGCAAGGCTCGATTCATATACAGTGAGTCGCGCGGTTAAAAAACTCAAGTCTCTTGAAATGATTGAGTCGCAGATGGTCGATTCCAATAAAAAGGTGAAGTACCTGGTTCTCACCGAAAAAGGACGCGACGTTTATCATAAACTCTGCAATGTGATTGATGCCCGAACGCAAATGCTGGAGTCCGGTCTTTCTGATGATGAAAAACACTTGCTCATGAATTTGTTAGCCAAACTTGAAGATAAAGCCGAAGAAATGTTGACCAGCCACGCGAGAGAAAAACTGGCCAATGGCGAAGTGCTACCAGCGGATCAAAAGGAAATTATTCGTTGGCGGAAGAAGAGTACGGAGTAATTTGAAAATTTACGATTTATTTGTTCAACGCAATTCGTAGCGAATCTACTCCAATTATCGGTTCGGATAAATCGCCTTTTCCAGCTCATTTAAAAGTCTGTTTTTTACCTTATTGTTCTTTTAGATCTTGTTCACTTTTTTTTCGTTGCTCCCACTCGTCAATATTGCGAATAAACCCAGGGCAATGGTGTTCTTTAGATTTAATTCCAGTTAGGATTGTCCACAAATGAGGCAGCGCTCTCATTTCACATCCAGGTGTCTTAATGATCGCAGAAAGGACAAAAGATATTCCTAGGTGACCAAAAACATAAGTCATCCAAAACATTAGAAAGGCGGTAAATGCGCTGCCAAATAATGGTCCACCAGAAAACCACTCATATATCAGTATAAAGAGAGTAGTAGCAAATACAAAAACTTGCGCCCGATAATTATTTTTAAGCGTAAACCCGAGATTTAAAACAGGACGAAGTAAATAAAATCCTAGAAATATAGTGCAGATAGCAACAGGGTTAGTCGGCCAACCTCGTTCAATCATTCCGGGGATATCATCAACAATTTGTCGAACCAGGTCGAGACAAATAATGCCTAGAACAAGACGAACAATACGACCGATTATTCGTGGCGGCTGAATACTGCCGTGTTCCTGATAGGTATCGTTTATTGAGTCCATATTCAATCACCTCTTTAGCATCATTCGCAAGAGGCAACTATAGCTATGTGCCGCTACAACATGCGTTGCCTTCTTGAATGGGTGGACATTTCACCGTTCCATATGAGCAATAAACACAACAGTCGCCTTTTAACGGACTAAGTAATGTTTTACAGGAGTCACATTCGTAATACCACTGACAGGC
>Ga0209475_10000862_pt1 | contig 46644 bp, 13 predicted proteins | sample tdDd471_FD_187128 | JGI IMG/M metagenome (GOLD analysis project Ga0209475, IMG submission 187128) | Marine sediment microbial communities from the Atlantic coast under amendment with organic carbon and nitrate - tdDd47.1 (SPAdes)... | ecosystem: Environmental > Aquatic > Marine > Coastal >... | reverse complement strand
GATCGTGCCAGCGGCTATAACCACCGCCAGCATGAGTGGCCATTACATGATATCTGCCATTGGATAATAGATGAACTTCCGGGAGCGAGGTGTTTGGTTCAGTGAACACGCGCATCATCTCAGCGGCATTGGTTACTGGCGGACATGCCGTCGCACTAACTTCAGCCGCATGTGGATGCAAGGTGGCACCGAGCTTCGGCACTCGCTCCTGTAATAATAACTCGGTTGCGTGCATCAGTGGATTGGACATAAATCGCCGTTGCATGGGCTGATTCAATAAGAGATATTCAAAGGCCAGCAAACTCATGCCCTGATGATGGGCCATAAAAGAGCGCACGATAGCGTGATTCTTACCCGGTGGCACTCGTGAAGGCGTGTAATCAATCGATTCATAAAATCCGTAATCCCCCAGAAAACCGTGATTCGCCAGCCTTTGCAAATTACCGCAGGCTGGCAGTGGACTTATCATTAGTGCTAATGCACTGGCATAAGGTGCGATCACAAGATCATCTCCAAGGCCCCGTTTAAATCCCAACCCAGGAACACCAAACGCTCGATATTGATATACCTGGTGCATATCTGTGGCGTTATAACAAGACTCGGAAATACCCCAAGGCACAGCACGCTGTCTGCCATATTCTATCTGTCTTGAAACGGCAGCTTTGCAGGTCTGCGCTAACAAGGTATTTTCGTAGTTCGGCATCATCAGCTGAGGCATCAGATACTCAAACATCGAGCCGCTCCAGGAAATTAAACTCACATCACCGCCGTGACTGGTTAGTAGCCGCCCCAGTGTGAACCAATGTTTTTGTGGTACTTTTCCCTGAGCGATGAGCATAAAACTCGCCAGTCGCGCCTCAGATGCCAATAGATCATAACAGGCTGGATCGCGACGCCGCTCACTGACATCGTAACCGATAGTGAGCAAATTACGTGAGGAATCATAAAGAAATTCAAAATCCATTATAGCCAGCTCGTGACAGCGACTAATCAAATTATCAATACGGATGAGTCGATCCGTTGCCACCGATTGTTTTGTTTTGGTCGTTAAGGTTTTTGTGCTAGAGAGTTCCTGTAGCGTTGGTATATCATCGATACTCTGCGACTCTTCCAAAAATAACCTCAGATCATTGCGTGCATTTTCAGATTGTTGAACAAAAGCCTTTGACCAGTAATAAATTTCTTTATCGGATTCTTCATCGATAGCTAAAGCGGCCATTAAATCGTTGCTCAAGTGACAAATTTCATCTAACAAAATAGTCACTGCTGTTAAAGCCTGAGGTTGCTTTTTTGTTATAATCAATTGCAATTTTATTTGTAAGTCTTTTATTATCTTTGTCAGCTCAATAGTGGAGGATGAGGATAGCTGTTCAACAAGTACCAGCAGGGTGTCTTGCAATCCCTGAAAAGTGTTCGCCGATATTACCGGCTGTGTTTTTATCTCCTCTAATCCAGCTTGCAAAGTGAGCAAACTGCCGACTAAATTGCCACTATCAACTGATGAGATGTATTGTGGAAGTAAAACTTGTAAGGTACGCGTATCGTACCAATTGTAAAAGTGACCATGGTAACGCTCCAGCTTTTCCATGCTTGAAAAGGTATTCTCGACTCGCTGTAAAAATTCTCCGGCACAGAGATAACCAAAATCGTAGGCTGATAGATTGGCCAATAGTGACATACCGATATTGGTAGGGGAAGTTCGCGGCGCAATGACAGGTTCAGGTGTTTCCTGGAAATTATCCGGTGGAAGCCAGTTGTCCTGAGTACCTACAAAGTCAGCGAAAAAACGCCAAGTACGCCGAGCTGAGGTTCTAAGAAAAGTGCGTTGTTTATGGCTTAAGTCCAATTCTTTAAGTAAAAACGGTTTGCTCAGCCACCAAGCGACAATCGGCGATACTGCCCAAAGCAATAACACCGGAGCCCAAAAAAACCATTCTGCCGATTGTGTTTGCCCTAGTAGTATTGCCAGTAAGACTGAAACAGCAGGCGCAATCCACATTTCCACAAAAAAATCAGTTAGTGTTTGACGCGCATTACGAATCGAATAAGAACGCAACTGCCAGAGCAATAATTCCCGTCGTGTAAATATCATACGAATACCCGAGCGAAAAATTGCATCCAGACAAATAAAGCTCTCATAGGGTAAAAAAATTAAACTTAGGAACGTAAGCGCCGCTGCACGGCTTGCAGATTTACTTGTCAAAATAATATGCACCAGCCATACACGTCCTGATGGCTTGCTGATGAACTCAATCATGACTCCCAGCAGCGCCGGTACGAAAATAACTGCTGCAACCAGTAAGGTCCAAAAGACAGAAGTTTCCAGACCGACCAACCAACTACAGACCAATAAAGTAAACAATGCGGGAGACACCAAACTACGACGAAGGTTGTCTAATATTTTCCATCTGGACAGTGTACTTAGCGGATTTGACTTATGTTCTTCATTGACACCCGGTAACCAAGGCAAGAGCCAGCCGGCTAGCTGCCAGTCACCTCGCATCCAGCGATGACGCCGACTGGTTTCTGCGGCATAACTTTGCGGATGTTCTTCAATCAGTTCGACATCGGTAACCAATGCCGAACGTGCGTAACCACTTTCCAATAAATCGTGACTGAGAATCAGATTCTCTGGAAAACGTCCATCGACTGCTTGACGAAAAGCATCCACATCATAAATGCCTTTACCAATAAACGAGCCTTCACCAAAAATATCCTGATAGACATCCGATACTTCTCGTGTGTAGGGATCAATGCCTGACTCACCAGCGAATAGTTTGCTAAACCTTGAACGGGAGGCACTGAGCATACTGATCGATGCCCGTGGTTGTATAATCGCATAGCCTTCAACAATGCGTTTTTGGACAGTATCATATAGGGGTCTATTTAACGGATGAGCCATATTGCCAATGAGCTTATGTGCCGCATCACGCGGCAACTGAGTATCGGTATCCAAGGTAATGACATATTTGATAGAGGTGAGTAGGGAAACATCACCAACAATCTGCGAAAATGCGTTTTGTCCCCCACCACGCAACAAGGCGTTGAATTGTTCCAGTTTTCCGCGCTTGCGTTCATATCCCATCCACACATTTTCATGCGGGTTCCATTCTCGCGGGCGATGAAATAAATAAAAAATACTGGCCCGGTCTTCACTATAGGTTTTATTCAGTGTATTGACGGTGGCACGCGCATAAGCAATCATTGCTTCATCTTCCGGCAACGAGCTCTCGTCAGCATCAGGAAAATCAGTCAATAAGGCAAAGAACAAATTGGAGTCGCGATTACCCAAATAACGGATTTCCAGGGCTTCGAATAAATCATCAATATCCTGTGGCTTGTCCAACAACGTTGGAACAACCACCATGGTGCGATGAATATCCGGTATGCCTTGCGAAAAATCCATGCGTGGTAAGATGCGCGGCGGCAATAGAAGTGTAACGAATAAATGAACCACCGGAACGACTAATGCCGAGGCGCCAATGAATCCGCAGGTCGCAAAAAACCAGTAACGCCAGTCAGTCGGAGCAAACCCACCCATAGTAAAAAACACAACCGCTGTTGCCAGCGCTGTTCCCGATAAGATCGGTGTTAGGTAAAACAACAAACGGAATTGCCGACTTACTCTGCTGACTTTTAATCGCCATGATATTTTGCATCCTACAACGTCTTCGAGGATCTGTCGTCCTTGAGCAATCAGATAGTAACCGACATGGGCGGCGCGATTGTCTTTGCCCAGCTTCTCAGCAGCTGCCTTTGCAAGTGACACAACTTGGCCGGCCACTTCTGCCTCTTTGCAGGAACGTCGCTGTCTGCTTTGTGCTACCTCTTCAATCGCGTGTCGGTAACGATCGCGTGTTGCAAAATCCTGGCCGGCATACATGCCTGCCGGATCTTGACGTAATATTTTTTCTACCGTACTCAAGGACTCAACAAAATCTCGCCAATCCATCGCTTCAATAAAACGCAAACTGCTAATGCTATTGGCAATGGAAATCTGGTTCGCCGCCGCCGAGCGACCGGCTGCTTCTAATAACTGTGTTGCGGTTACGCCTTGTTCCAGTAATTTATACTCCACCCAGGTTTGAACAAACGCCATAGCGGGCCCCTGTGCCTGAAGCTTGGCATAAAACTCCTCGACAAAGGGTGCTGTCAACGGCACATCGGCATTGGCAAACTCGGCAAGCCGTTGAATCAACTGTTTGGGTTCCTTTTCAGCGGTCTCCAACATACGATCAGCCCACACTATGGCCGCATCCCGTTCCTCTCGGCTGCGGGAAATTCGCGAACCAATGCGACGCAGATTTTCCAGCAAGGCCAATTGCAGCATAATCGGGAAGGCCCACAACTCGCCCAAGCTTAAAGTTTCAATGGTCTGATATGCAGCGATAAATTCGCTGTTGTTATCATTATCGACACGCCCATCCATATGCGAAATCAGCTCTAAGGCCATATCATAAATGCGTGGAAACCCCTTAGCCTCACCATCAGTCAGCCTTGGCAATTGTTTGCTATAGCCGGGCGGTAAATGGTGACGTGCTTTAGCGATCTGCTCTTCAATAAGGTAATAATTGTCAAGCAACCAGGCTTCTGCCGGCACAATTCGTTGGCCAGGTTTCGAGACCGTAGTTACAATATCATAGGCAATCTTCAAAACTCGCGCATTATCTGTCAATCTTGGCAATAACTTGTCCGGCCCAGGATGCATATCTATTTTGTGTTGCCCAGCCAACGTTACTGCATGGCGTTTAAGCTGTTCGATACTAAATAATTCTGAGCGCAATAACTCGCTATCCCGCCTATTATGTAATGTTTTTCGGGTACTTTTCAAAAAGTCAAAATCTTTAATATTGATGGGACTCTCCCCAATAAGATTTGTTGGAGTTAATGTTGTCCACAACGTTGTGGTTAGTATTAATAGAAGATAAAGTTTCGGGATTTTTAAATCACTTGTCAGTGCCTGAATAAAGCAATTTTTTTCTGAAAAAATCCTAAATAGTCTTATTCGTTACGAGCCTGATAGATGCCCAGAATATATTTTATGCTTTGGTGATTTGATGAAGGAGTAGTCAGTCCTTAGGACCTTGGAATCCCCCCCCTATCTGCTATAGGAAACATCATTACTGACGTTGTTGGAAGTATAGACTATTATCCTAGAAAAACTATTGACTTGACCACGCGCGATATCGACCTATTTAAACATAGGATAATATGTTAGGGTATCTGGGAAATCGGGAATTTTAATGGCTTTTTTTCTACATCGCTTTAAGTTATGTCTGTCAGAATTCCTACAGATTAACGTTTCGGCGCAACTAAAAGGGTTATTTTCAACGTCTTGGTTTATACTTAAATTAGATACACGGTTTATGGGCGCTGAAGATGGAAAACATACTAAATTTAATACCTAGTAAATATATTGCCTCTTTTAAAAAAGAACCGTATTACAAAAATTTAGCCACATCATGTGGAAAGCTAAGTGGATGCGAAAATGCTGAAATAAGATTTAAAACTAACGAGTATCTATTTATTTTGTATATTCCCGAAACTGATGATAATTTTATGTGCGATGAAGGAAATTGGAGTCGGGTAATCATATCTCATGAGAAATGCCCTAACGAACTTGCCACCCCCGTTAAATTTCTTTATAAATTTTATGATGACAAATTAGAAGAAGTTAGGGTTTATCAAGCATAATCGTTGACCACCCCCTGAAACAGGCGCAAGTTTTACTCTTCTTTTTTTGAATGGTTTATTGTTACTTCCAACTTCACTTTAACTGCTGTTTGAGTAGGGATCTGAAGCCCAATGGAACGGTTTTGTACGCTAAGACACAACTGTCTGATATATCAATAGTTTTAGACACCCAAATTGAGTGGGAAATTCCGTCTTTTAAATCGTTAAATGCTATTTATTTAATAGACGATAGTGTCTATTAATCGATTTTATGTACAGTCTTAGCTACCCAAATTATCCTTAACGTACGTTTTCGTACCGTTGGTGCTCATACCCCATAATCTCTTCCAAGGAATACCCAAATATCTTTTCAGCTGCTTTGTTCCAACTGATAGTCCGGGCTTCCATATCCCATTCGATGGTAGGCAATAGGGCTTTCTCTCGGTATAAATTAATGTGTTGAGCATATGAAATAATTTCATCTTCCAGCTTTTTTTCTCAGCAATATTGGTTATGGCTATACTTGTTTGTTGTTCATCATTGATATCTGACTTTGATGAACAGCCACTATCCAACCTTACCCATACCGTGCCATTATTTTGTGTTTGCATGTGTATTTCACAAAAATCGCTGTGCTGATTATCCAATACTTTTCTATGGTGAAGATAATAGGTGTCCTGGTCATATTCAAAATTATTTTAGAAAACAACTGATTGATTAACTTTTCCCTTTTAACCCCCAACAAAGTTGCAAACGTTAAATTTGCATTGATTATGATTCCTTCTTTGCTAATTGTCACATAACCTATTGGAGCAAAATCATAAAGAGCAGCATATTGATCGCGTGCTGATATCAGTTTTTGCTGAGCAGAAAATAATTCCTCATTTTGCAATTCCAATTCAATTTGGTGAGCATGCAGTTCATGTAATAGTTCCTGACTATCATTAAAAAAAGCTTCGGAGCCATCATACAGTTGTGAGTTAACAATGCTTTCAGCTTTTTTTCTAAGTAGTTTAGAATCTAAAGATGACAATTTTTTTTTGCCACGTCCCGCTATCATTTTCTTATCCCTAACATATAAATTAATCAATATTTTAAAGCGCCAGTTCCTCTGCTTTAGCTTTGGTTATATTGCCTGATTCTGGGTAGAATCGTTAATGATGAATCATAAGCCATGCTGCAAAAGTATAACCAAATGCACCTATAGCAATCAGGACATGGTCTTCAAAATAGGTAGTAAAATTTTGAACAAGCGTGGTTAATGATGACAGACTTGTCGGGGATATGTTCTCTATTATCCCCGTAATACCAAAACATAATATTATCGAAGATATCATTATAACCATAAGGGTAGAAAACGTTTTTACACCACGCTCCCGCTTATTATTTTTACACTTCAAGTTAAGTTTTCCAGTACTGTTTTTTAGCATGTGCTAGTCTTCTTCTATACCTACTGACTACATGGCGGTAATCAGTAATAAGCTTTGACTGTTTGTGTGAATTGATAGACAGCCCACTATTAATAGGTCCGTTAGGTAGCGATTTAACGAATAAATTAACCTCTCTTTGGTGAATGTTCGAACTTCACATTCAGAGCAGATAAAAATCCGGTAGTCCCACAATGCGGCAAGCAATTCCACAGTGGTCATCAAGAAAAAAATCATCAAGCATTTTTCACGTACATTTTATCGATTTTAGATAATGACCTATTTCTCTCGGCATAACCTTACGAGAAGGCGGAACTTCATATTGATTAAAATCGTCTCGAATAAAATATATTGCCTCCCAATAGCAGATGTTTAAGTCAATCCCTACTTCCTTGGCAATAAATTCAGCAATATCCTCATCCCACACCTGGTCGTTAGTTAAATAGCCGTGATAGTTAAGGTGAATAGTTTTGCCTTCTACTTGAATCTCTGCATGGTATTTTTCTAACAAATCAAAATATTGGTTTCAACAATTGACCAGCAGCAACCCATGTTGGATTGCTGCCTATCAACCCCTTCGCCCCACAAAGTTTTGCATGAAAACAAGTGCCTCTTGGATTGAGTACACCTGGAAATTGATAATCAAAACCAATCTTCTTTGATAAATTTATTATCGAAATAAGTTTTTAGAGCGTTAATAAGCCGATTCATTTTGCTTCAAAGCCCTAACTGGTATAGGGCTATCTGTTGCAATTGTTTTTTTTACTGAACCTTTTCCATTATGGCTGACATAAAGCAAGCCGACAGTCTACATTTACCCTTTAATACAATAAGTATATATTAGAAATAAAGGCGTATAAGGATGCTTTATTAAGGACTTAATAAGTATAAGAACTACTTATTTTTATCGTAGTCCAAAAAGAAATCTTAGATTCGTTTTTTTGTTACTCAGTCAAAGTTTTTTTCGTCGTCTCATACTAATATTTGCATAGCAATTACCACATTGCTGACTTCTTAATTATGACGAGAGTATTTGGAATTACTTTTGTAAAATGGTTTTTGGCTCATGATTAACGCCAATTTCATCTAATAATTCTGGTTCGGGCTTTATTTCTACTTTCATTAAGTTAAAAATATGGGTTTCTAAACTCAAAAAACAGATTTTAAGATCTATAATATCGATTGACCGTATAGGGGTGCTTTGTTTTTCAAGCACGTTGATCAAAGATTGCAACTCTCCCAGAATGATCAATTTATCTTGTTCATAATTTCTAATTTCAGAATATTTTCTCATACATACATTCATCCTCATGAATCCAAATGACTTTGTAACGTTCCAGCACCCAGGGTACTTGCTCTTGAAATACGCCGGAGCTCAGGATGTCTGAACCTGCTCGTTTCTAGGATTAATCGACATATATCGGAAACTATTTCATTGCTCATTTCACCTATAAATATATTTTAATTTTCTATGACACTTATATACTTTTTTAATAAAACGGTCATAATATTTTATTTATTTAATCATAAAGCAAAATAACATATTGAATAATAAAAAATTATTCAGACACTCATAATTTTTTTTCAAATTATATATATCAAGTTTTTATTGATTTCCTCACACTATCGGATTTGATTTTTTTGTTTCACTATGAAAATATAAAAATAACTTGTTAGTTATTATATTGGAACTTAAAAACACCTCTAACATTATTTAGGCAATTGAAATAATTAATTTAAATTAAATATTTATTAAGTTTGTATGGAAATTACTACACATAAAAATATATATTTTAGATAAGCTAAATTTTTAACACCCTAAAGCACAACATAACACAAAGACTTTCTTATGTTAGTTTTATATTAAAGACAGGAACTTTTATTAACTATTTTATGAATACTTATAACATGAGGACCATCACTCTTTTATGTATTAGGTAAATATAGAATATTTTTTTACAAGCATGCTTTTAATCACAACAAAAACCAAATTAGCCAAAATCTGACCATCGACAAAAGCTAAACAAATATAAAAAAATATGGGATTAATTATGATAAATCATATAAAAACAACACTATATTTGCTCTTGTTACTATCTATAAGTGCATTTGCTGAACCAGTTTTACTTTTTTCAGATATTGAAAGCGGACCAAAAAGCGGATGGAGTAATGCAGAACCTAACAAAGGCGCATCTGTAACAATTTGGGGTTATGGTTTTGGTGCAAGCAGGGGTCAAAGCTATGTCACCGTTAATGGAGTAAATTTACAAACGGAAAGCGACTATGCAAACTGGGGCGAAAATTGGCCTAGCCCTTTTTACCAGCGGATAACCTTTTGGTTAAACAATCAAATGTCTGATGGTGCCGGTAATATTAAAGTTACAATTAACGGAGAAACATCGAATGCACTGCCATTTACTATCCGAGAAGGACGAATATTTTTTATGGAGTCGGATAATCCTGGTGGTGACGGCAGTATCAATGAACCATTTGATTTTTCTGACGCGGTGGTTGGTACTCGCTGGTTAAATAATATGCAAGCCGGAGATATTTATTATTTCAAAGATACGGCAAAATATACAGAGAAAATCAATGGAGGAAATTCACATTTATGGTTAAGACATACTGACCCTTCCGGGATTTCAGGGAAGCCTATCGCTTTTCTCGCTTATCCAAATCAGAAGCCTTTTTTCCAAGTATCATCACCTCGCAGTATCAATTTCACAAAAGCTACGGATATGAGCAATAGCTATTCCGTGCTATCTGGTTTTACAGTTGAATCCCCGGGATACGCTGCTGATATCAGGGGTAGCTTTCATCGTGTGATTGGTAACGATTTTCTAGTTAAGACTTATGAAAGTGATTTGAGTATTTTGCAAACAGGCGTTATTAATATTGGGGGCGATGGACATGTGGTGCTAGGAAATAAGGTTCATGGATTACAAAGCGGTAATCGTTTCGATCACGGCATCTATTTAAATGGATGTTCTCCAAACGAAGGAATTAAACTCGGCTGGAATTATGTGTTTGATAATGACGTTGGAAGGGGCCCTGAAATTGTCGTCAATCATGAAGCTGACCGATGTCCGTCGGACGTGTTTCTAAAATCTCACTTTATTTTCAATAATATAGTTTGGTGTTAAGTACACATTTTAAAAATAATATTGTTCACATGACAAAGGATTTTCCCAGTGATCTGGGAACCAATTACCTAAACACGAATGTGTACACGAATCAAACTTATGTTACTAATAACCTTTTTTTCGGTTTGGATAATCCACTCGTTTGTGATAATTGCATAGAAAATATCAATAATATTGTTAACCAAGATCCTTTATTTAATGATCCAGATAATTTTAATTTTGGCTTACGAGAGAACAGTCCCGCTATAAATATGGGAGCTAATGATTTATTATTTGAAGTTGCTCCTCCCAGTTATGCCCCTATTAGTCGCGATTTAAAGCATTTATTTCGAACCGGGCAATTTGATATTGGTGCTTTCGAGTTTAATGGCGGTGCATCCTATAATATCGGCGGTACGGTATCCGGCTTAGCAAATGGTGAAACGGTAGTCTTACAAATTAATGGAGTGGAAAATCTCAGCATTGATCAAAATGGCAGCTTTAGTTTTATCACGCCAATTTCAGATAGTTCTTCTTATAATGTCTCGGTATTAACCCAACCCATTGACCAAAACTGCTTGATTGATAATGCCAGCGGAACCGCTACCGGCGTTCATGTGAACAATATCACCGTAATTTGTTCTAAAGTCGAAACTCCAATTTTGCTTTTTTCAGATATTGAAAGCGGTCCAAAAAATGGATGGAGCGCTACTGAGCCTAATAAAGGTGCTGCGGTAACCCTATGGGGATATGGTTTTGGTGATGCTCGTCATCAAAGCTATGTTACCGTCAATGGCGTTAAACTCCAGTCCGATGCAGACTATGCCAATTGGGGGGAGTTTTGGCCGACACCGTTTTATCAGCGAATTACTTTTTGGTTAAACGATCAAATGAATGATGGTCTTGGAGAAATGACAATTACCGTTAATGGCAAAACTTCGGCCTCCTTGCCTTTTACCGTTCGCGCGGGCCGGATTCAGTTTATTGAGTCAAATAATCCAGGTGGCGATGGTTCCAGTGGTAATCCCTATGACTTTTCCGAGGCAGTATCAGGTGCAGGATGGCTAACCCAAATGCACGCCGGTGATGTTTTTTATTTAAAAGATAGCGCTCCTTACACAGAACGGGTCAATGGTGGCAATTCAAGTTTGTGGTTGAGAAACACAAATACCTCAGGAACCGCTGATAAACCGATCGCATTTTTAGCCTACCCTGACCAAAAGCCAGTATTTCAGATCCCTTCGCCCTATAATGTCAATTTCCGTGCCGCCACCGACGTCCGCACGGATTATACGGTTTTGTCAGGCTTTAGTGTGGAATCACCCGGATATGCAGGCGCAATCAACGGCAACTATAATCGTGTGATCGGAAACGATTTTAAAGCCAGTTCAATACCCACTTCGCAAGGAACTGGGATAATTAATTTAAGTGGCGATGGACACATATTTTTAGGTAATAACTTACATGGAATGCGCAGCGGCAAACCAAATGATCATGCGATTTTATTTAATGGCTGCTCACCAAATGCTGGGATCAAATTAGGCTTGAATTACTTGCATGACAATAATTTTGGTCGCGCTGCTGAAATCTATGTTTATCATACCGGAAGCTATTGTTCGTCTGATGAAAATGTCAAATCGCACTATATCTTTAATAACATCATACATTGCGATACCCAACGAAGCATGGCAATTGGTATAGCTGATTTAAGTTATGATGTAGGCGAAACCGAGCCAGAGCCTACTTATGTCTATAATAACCTTATTGTTAGCTGTGGCATGACTGATTTGGTATATGGCTATGACTACCAAGTTGCCGCAATAGCACATAGTAATGGTCACGCCCGCTTTTATAATAATACCTTGTATGATACTGGCTCAATTGGCTTTAGCTCTAGTAGTAATGAATTGCTTTTAAGTTCTTATTTTAAAAACAATATCGTCCATATGAACCCTAGTTTTTCAGGATCTCAATCCACTAAATACAGAGTGACAGGCAATAATACCCATCTATCCAATAATTTATATTTAGGCAATGGTGAATATACTCCTTGTACGACTTGTATAGAAGATAACAATAACATCAGCAATCAAGACCCACTATTTGTTGATCCATCCGAGTTTATTTTTGAACTACAACCTGCCAGTCCAGCAATCGATCAAGGAACTAATAATTTGATTTTTGAAGTCCCACCACCTAATTTTGCATCGATTAATCGCGGAATTAATCATGTCTTGAGAGAAGGTATTTTTGATCTGGGCGCTATGGAACTCAATGGTGGTCTCCCGGCTTACAACATAGGAGGTACAATCAATGGTTTAGCTGCAGGGGCCAGTGTCATTTTACAAATAAATACAGCAGAAACTTTAAGTTTATCAGCTAATGGTGCCTTTGAGTTTGTTACCCCATTAGTTGATGGTAGTGAGTTTGTTATTAATGTTGTAACCCAGCCAGTATTACCTCGACAAATTTGCACGCTTGAGAATGCGAGTGCTGTCATAGCCAATGCCGATGTGAATAATATCTCTGTCAATTGTTTTAATATTGAACTGGACTCTGACAATGATGGTATACCCGACTATCAAGATAGCACACCCGATTCACAGAATATTAATAGTTGTAGCGGTGAACATGTTATCTTAAATGGAACCTATACTGCTGGAACACAATCATCATGTTGGGCAAGTGGATCTATTACATTGGACAGTGGAGTTGTGGTTCAAGCCGATGCGGTATTAGGATTGATTGCCCCTCAAATCATTATCGCTCCGAATATAAATAATATGGGTAAAATTCATATTAAAATGCAACAACTCGAGTAGGTTAAATCTTAGTTTTTATTCGAATCAGATAATTCTGAGACATTAATAAATCGAAGAAAAGGGACATTTTTAAACTAAATGTCCCTTTTCTTATTGTGAAACGATCGGTTTGGTTTAATATTGATTAATTTGAGTTTAAACTTACTTTACCCCCTTAAACCTAAAAAGCGCAATGAGAGGGAATTATCATTCAATTAATTCAAAACATCTTCCCCGATATCTAGCTGAATTTTATTATCGATTTAACCGGAGATTCAGCTTAAAGGATATAATGCCACTATTTTTATGCGTGGCTATGAGAACGCCACCAATAAATGGTAAGATAGTTAGTTGAGATGGCAGAGTTTTATAGTAATCATATATTTTTTTATTTTTTGTATGGAACAGCTTCAAAATTTCCTGGAGAAAAATTAAAAAATTTGTAAATTTTTATTAAAGATAAAGCTAGGGCTGTTGACCTTTCAGATGTTAGGCTGCTTTTGAGATATTTTTTGTAATGGCAAGGCATTTTTTACGTATCAATGCATTCCATTGGTACTAAAAAATAAAGCGACCGCGTCTGGCCGACCGCAACCTGCTATCGCTCCTTAGCTACATCCATGTAGGCAACGATGGCAGTACAAAAATTAGCCATAATCAGACAAGAGATAAAGGGGCAACGGGCCCTAGTATTTTATATCCTCACATTACTCAATACTATTGCTTTTTTGTAGCCTTATTCCAAACATAAAAAGCACTTGGTTTGTGGCAAAAATTAATATATCATAAATTAGAAATAAAAACTTAAAAGAAAAATTGGTAAAAGTGTTTTTTGATACAAGTCAGCAAGGAATAATAATTTATAAAAAAGCCTACTGGTTACCAACCAAAATTTAACCATCCAGTAAAGTATTATTAAAGTAAAATTCTGTATGCTTGTTAAATATTGGAAATTAAAGCAAGGCTAACCGTTAAGTTATAGGAACGAAAAGGAATATCATCGAGGCATTGTCGAATAACTCTAATAGAAACTCGCTATCTCGGCTAACTAATTATTAATAAAAAGCCCCAGAACAGTACAGTTACTCAAGAGACCTCCCTTCCATAAAGTCACCGATGACTGCATATCTATGGCATTACTCAAGGACTGGAAGACAGGTACTTCCCGGCTTGTATTATTACGGTTCCCAACACTTCACTTTCTGGTAAGGCATCTGCTGGGTCAATCCCACCCTTAACAGAACCATGGATGGATTAAATTTGTATGCCTTTGCATCAGAAAATCCAACCACTAAGTGTGATTATGAAGCATTACAGTTTTATCTTATGAAGATAAAGATAAACAACGAAAGAATCTTAGAAAGGTTCCTACTATTCTTGGAAAAAGAGCAACTTCGAAGTCCTGAAATTAAGAAAATTTGAGCGATGTTTTTTTAGGTTTAACTGTATTACTGGGTGAGCCAATGTATTTGTCCTTCCTTGAGTAAAACGTCACTATAGCAATTTTTTTGGTTTTGACTTGGTATGGTTGGGTAAAACAACATGATAATGCATACAACAATAGAGGGAAAACGATGAATATCATTGGAATCAGCGGCTTGCATAATAGTGTTGCCTTCAAAAAGAAACGATTTCCAAATTTGTCTGCACGGGAATACAAGATCACACAAGGTTTTGATTCTGCAGCAGCACTTATAAACAACGAAGGAGTTATGGCTGCAGTGGCTGAAGAACGATTTACTCGTGAGAAAGCTACCGGCTCTTTCCCTATTAATGCCATCCAATATTGCTTGAAAGCAGCCAATATCAACCCGAATGAAATCGATTGTATCGCACATGGGTTTTATTATGAATCATCTAAATCTTTTTATCAGAAAAGCGAATATACGCAACAACAGTTTCAGGAGGTATATTCTCACCAAGCTCAACTCCGTACCCTTTCCCAATTCTTGCCTGGCTACAATTGGGAAGATAAGTTTATAGGAGTTCCGCACCACTTGGCTCATGCAGCGAGTAGTTATTATGTCAGTGGTTTATCGTCTGCTCTCATCCTAGTGACAGATGGTATTGGAGAGCAACACAGTTCAACCATTGCTCTAGGTAAAGGTAATAAAATCGAAGTCATACAACAGATCGCCAGCTTGAATTCACTGGGGATTTTTTATGGCGTCTTTACCTTATACCTAGGGTTTGTCATGGGTATGGACGAATATAAGGTGATGGGATTGGCCCCTTATGGTGATTCCAAGCGTTACTTTTCCAGAATCATGAATTTGATCAGTCTAAAAGATGACGGAACCTATACGATTCCCATCCTGTTCCAAAACACCACGGAAGAGGAAAAAGAGACATACCGTGGCACCCTGAATCAATTGTCTGAGATGTTCGGTGCTCCTAGAAAATCCAAATCAGAAATCACTCAACATCATATAGATATTGCTGCCGCATTGCAGGCTGTCGTTCAAGGGATCTTGATGCATGTTCTTCGACACTACAAAAAAGAAACGGGGGAAACTAACCTGTGCCTGGCGGGTGGAGTGGGATTAAATTGTACTGCCAATGGAGTGATAAAACGCAGTCGAATGTTTAAAAACATTTTTATTCAACCAGCAGCTGGAGATGATGGAACCGCATTGGGTGCCGCCTTATATATTCAGCGTACTCGTCAACCTGAAATCCCCTCCCGTAAAATGAAGCTCCCTTTATGGGGACCAGGCTGGACTGACAAAGAGATTCAGTCCACTCTACAAGATCGAATTGAATGCGATAGTACTTATTTTGAGTCCTTCGAAGATCTTGCTCAGGAAATAGCATCTCTAATAGCTAAAGGAAATATTGTGGCGTGGTTTCAGGGACGAATGGAGTATGGTCCTCGTGCATTAGGTAACCGCAGTATTTTAGCTGATCCGCGAGATCCAGAAATGCGTAATCGTTTAAATCAACTCATTAAAAAACGAGAAGGATTTCGTCCTTTCGCCCCAGCAGTTCTGGCAGAAAAGGCCGCTGAATTCTTTGAAGTGAAACCTGGAGATACTCAGCTCTATGAACATATGTTGTGTGTGACCCAAGTACAAAAGAAATATCGGGACAAGCTACCCGCAGTTACCCATGTGAACGGTTCTGCTCGGGTCCAGACTGTCTCAAAAACTGAAAATCAAAAGTTTTGGAATCTAATAAATGAATTTGGCCAAATAACCGGAATTCCAGTGTTAGTGAATACCTCCTTCAACGTCAAAGGACAGCCTATTGTCTGCACTCCCAAAGAAGCCATCGAAACCTTTCTTTTTGCCAAATTAAATGTACTCGTTTTGGGCAATTATTTGGTGGTTCGTAAAGTCAATCAGCCCGCTACAAAGCGACAAGAAGAAAAAGCAAAAGAATTAGAAGCCATGATTGAAGCCAATTAAAACCTAATTTAGAAATTCAGTTCTTATAAATAAATGGCCTTATAAATTAAAGGGATGAGAAATGAAAAGGGACGAAAAATGAAAAGGTGTAACAAATGACAATAGCAGATAAACCATCCATTGAGGAGCATATAGCTGATTGGCGGCAAACACTTGGCAAAGACTTACCTACTTTAGACTTGTCTTTCGATTATCCCCGCCCTCCCGTTTGCTCATTTATCCGAGATTCAGAGTTCTTAGAGTTGGATCAAGACTTAACAGCCAAGGTTCAACAGTTCTGCGACCAGGAAAAAATTGATCTCTATGATTTGCTTCTTGCGGCCTTTTACATTTTTTTACAACGTTATGCCAGGCAGGACAGGATTGCCGTTTGGTCAGTCAGTTCAAGTCCTAAAAACTCAATCAGTGCCCCCCCTCAAAACTCAATCAAAAACAAAGACGCAGCCAATCTATCACAAAGACTAAATCCAGTCGTTTTGCTGCTTGATTCGATTGAAGATTCCTTAGATGTCAGAACGCTTTTACAGGCGGCAAAACAAATCGTTAGGGAAACCGCAAAACAAAAAGACTATTCATTTGTACAACTTGCCGAAGAATTCAATCAAGAAGGAACATTAAATCAGATCTCCCTATTTCAGGTCATGTTTATGGTTTGCGATAGGCAAACACCTTTAGCCGAATCACCAATGACTCAATGGGATTTAGACGATATTCAAGAATACAGCAGTCAGAGCGATCTGGTCTTTATGACCACACTAGAAGATGACTGCTTGAATATTCGTTTTGAATACAATGGAGAATTATTCAAAAGCAGTCGGATTGAACAATTTTTAGGAAATTACCAAGTTCTATTATTGGGGATAGTAAGCGGTTCCGAACAATTACTATCTCAGCTAACGCTTTTGACGGAAGATGAAGCTCAGCTGATACACTCCTGGAACGACACAGTCACTGATTTTCCGCAAGAAAAAATGCTCATTGACCAGTTCGAACTGCAAGTAGAACAGACCCCCGAAAATCTTGCGGTAGTTTTTGGAGAACAATCGTTAAGCTACAAAGAGCTAAACAAAGCCGCCAACCAACTAGCACATCATCTAATCAGTTTGGGGATTGGTGCTGAAACACGGGTTGGTAGCTGTATTGAGCGATCCTTAGAGATGATCATTAGTCTATTGGGGATTCTAAAAACCGGAGCAACTTTCGTCCCACTCGATCCTGAATATCCGCAACAACGCCTGCAATTTATGCTGGAAGATAGCCAGGTATCATTTGTTTTGACCCATAGTCACTTGGCCGAACAATTATCTCTATTCCAAGGTAAAATGATTTTTCTGGAAGAAAAATGGCAGGATGGTTCAACCAAAAATCCGGCCAGACTAGGTAATCCCGAACATCTGGCTTATGTCATTTATACCTCTGGTTCGACTGGAAAGCCCAAGGGAGTGATGATTTCCCATGCATCCATTGCGACTCATATTAAAAATGTGGTTAAAGAGTATGAAATAAACTCTCAGTCACGAGTCTTACAATTTGCTTCCATTAGTTTTGATACTGCTTTAGAACAAATTTTTGAAACCTTGAACTGTGGAGCTACTTTAGCGGTTCGCGGGAAAAATATCTGGTCTATCGAGGAGTTTAATCAACAGCTGGTGGATTTAGATTTAACCGTAATCGATCTCCCCCCATCCTATTTACATGAGTTGTTTCTAAGCTGGAAAGACAAGCCTGATTTATTTTTAAAAAGCTCATTACAACTGATTATCTCGGGAGGCGATAAAATAACTCCGGCCACCCTGCATTTGTGGCAGCAGCTACCGTCTCATTCTATTCGGTTTCTCAATGCTTATGGACCAACAGAGGCCACCATTGGGGCTGTTTTATTTGAGTTAACGGATTATATCCCCGAAGAGACCAGCAAGAATCTACCAATCGGTCGTCCACTATCAGGAAGACTTGCCTATATTCTTGATCAACAAGGACAATTGGTCCCTCCGGGTATTTCTGGCGAATTGCATCTGGGTGGACAAGGGCTGGCACAAGGCTATCTAAACCACCCGGAATTAACTGCGGAAAAATTCATTCCCAATCCATTTACAGAGGGACAATTGTATAAGACGGGTGATTTAACGCGTTGGTTACCCGATGGCAATATAGAGTTTATGGGCCGTATTGATCACCAAGTGAAGATTCGAGGATTTCGAATTGAGTTAGGAGAAGTTGAAGAATCCTTGAAACAACACCCCATTATTGACGATGCGATTGTCACGGTCCGAGAGATGAACATTGATGAAATTGATATGAATGATGAAGAAGGGTTAATTGAATACATGAGCCAATTAAGTAAAGAACAACGGGATCAAATATTGTCCGAAGTGGAACAATATAAAAAAGTGATTACTCGTGAAAAACCAAACTTTAGTATTTCATTAAGTGTTGATAATGACTTTATCAAACCACCATCGCCTTCACAACGAAATTGGACCCTTCAAAGAGCAGTGGATGAATTCGAGGATGACTTAAACAGTTTGGATGTAATCACAGAACGTTTTGTGGTCGGTTCTGAACGAGATGAAATAAAGGGGGGATGGCAGGCCAGCGAAGCCCATTATGACTCATCTCAATTGATCATTGAGGGTCAACAGGTGATGCAGGATTGGGAACGCCCCTTGATGGAAAAGATGGCAGATATTGCCACCGAAACACATGGAGACGTTTTAGAAATCGGTTTTGGAATGGGAATCTCAGCAACTTATATTCAACAACAAGGAGTTAAGTCTCATACGATTATCGAATTGAATGAGGATGTGATGCAGGTTTTTGAACAATGGCGAAGTGATTACCCAGACCGTGATATTCGTTTAATAAAAGGTAAATGGCAAGATGTTTCCGAGCAGTTGGAAAAATATGATGCGATATTTTTTGACGCTTATCCTTTGACAGAGGATGAATATGTAGAATATGTCATCAATAGTATCACTTTTGCCGAACCCTTTTTTCCGGTTGCTGCCCAGTGTCTCAAAGAAGGCGGTATTTTCACTTATTATTCCAATGAAATAGATTCGTTCAGCCGCAGGCATCAAAGGGCTTTATTCAAATATTTCAGTTCTTTTGAATTGAGTGTCGTTAAACCGTTATTCCCTCCTCAGGATAATAACTATTGGTGGGCCGACTCGATGGTCGCTGTGAAAGCCATAAAATAAAGGAGTATATTCTTATGAGTGATCTCAGCAACCGTATCGGCAAACTGTCCAATAAACAGAAAAAGCTCCTATATGAGAAAGTTCAAGCGTTAAAACCCAAGGGACCGGCTCTTACTGCCTACGTCATCAATACACAAAAAACAATTGATGCCAAAGAATTACGACAATTTCTTAGTCGTACACTGCCTGATTACATGATACCCAACACCTTTGTCATAATGGATCAATTCCCATTGACCATGAATGGCAAAGTTGATCGTAAGGCCTTACCCTCCCCAAGGTTCAATATTCAAAAAGAAACAATGGCACCTCGCAATGACACCGAGTCTTTGCTAATGAGTTTATGGACGCAAGTCTTAGGTGTTGATATCAAATGCATCACAACTAATTTCTTTGAAGCAGGCGGTCATTCGCTGTTAGGGGCTCAATTAATTTCCCGAATTCGGTCGCATTTTGACGTGGAAATGCCACTTCGGGTTCTGTTTGAAACCAATACGCTTCAAGAGCAAGCCCAATGGTTAATACAACAGTTAACACAGCAGTTGACACAGCAGCAACAACTGACGGATTTGCCCCCCATCGTTCCAAGAGCTCAAGAAGACCCAGTGTTAATGTCTTTTGCCCAAAAACGCTTGTGGTTTCTAACCCATTTGGAAGGTCTCAACGCAACCTATAATATGTTCTTTGCCTTAGATCTTAAAGGTCATCTGGATTACCGCAAATTACAACAAACCTTTTTTAGCTTAGTCCGACGTCACGAAAGCTTACGTTTATGCTTCCCTGCTGAGCAAAGAGAAGGAGTCGTGCTGCTTTTAGGGGAATATGATCCCTTGACTATTAAGGACTTGAGTGACTTATCTGATTCTGAACAAAAACAACAATCGCAAGCATGGATTGATGAACAGGCTCACATTCCATTTGATTTAAGCAACCCTTTGTTGCGAGTAAATCTAGTTAAACTCAGCACAGAGAATCACATTCTGTTAGTTACCATGCACCATATCATCAGCGATGGTTGGTCAATCGATATTTTTATACAAGAGTGTGGTCAGCTATACAGCGCTTATATTCAAAATCGAAAACCTCAATTGCCTGAGTTGTCGATCCAATATACCGACTATGCGGTTTGGCAAAAAAACTGGTTAAAAGGAGAAGTCCTAGAACAACAACTCAGCTACTGGATTAAAAAGCTTGAAAATGCACCGGATCTATTGAATCTCCCCACCGATTACCCAAGACCGGCAACCATGACCTATCAGGGCAGTCATTATCCAAAGAGATTGCCTTCCACACTAACTCTTGACTTAAAGCACTTGGCACAACAACAAGGAGTGACTTTAAATATGTTGCTGCTTGGCGTCTTTAATATATTGTTATTCCGTTATAGCGAACAAGAAGATATTCTAATAGGCACTCCGGTGGCCAATCGGAATCACCACCAAACAGAAGAGCTGATAGGGCTTTTTGTCAATACCCTGGTTTTACGCACTCAAATTGACGCAAAAAACTCGGTGAAAAATTTGTTTAAACAGATCCGGCAAACCGCCTTGGAGGCATACAGCCATCAGGATATTCCTTTTGAATATCTGGTTGAACGGATAAATCCCTCTCGTAGCCTGAGCCATTCTCCGCTATTTCAGGTGCTCTTCGCCTATCAAAGCACATCGGACCAGCTCCCCGACATGTCAGGCTTAGAGGTCTCATTTCTCCAACCCAATAGCAAAATCGCCAAATTTGACCTGACATTAACGGTTATCGAGGAAGATAATCAACTCCTAATGGATTGGGAATATTGTACGGATTTATTCTCGCCTCATACAATCGGTCAAATGTCAGAACACTTTCAAATTCTCCTTGAAGCCATTGTCGATAATCCAAACCAATCCATATCACAATTGCCTCTATTGAGCGAATGGGAAAAACAACAATTATTGGCCTGGAACCAAACGACAAGAGACATCCCTCTGAATAAGACGATAGTCGAGTTATTTCAACAACAAGTTCAACAGAGACCTGAAAACATAGCGATTGTTTTTGAAAATCACACCTTGACTTATGCCCAGCTTAATACCCGCTCCAACCAATTGGCCCAATATTTAATGGCTTCGGGTGTTGGCGCAGAAACATTGGTTGGGCTCTGTCTTGAACGCTCATTGGAAATGGTGATTGGCTTATTGGGAGTACTAAAGGCAGGTGGTGCTTACCTGCCGCTTGAACCTGATTATCCCCGACAACGCTTGCAATTTATGTTGCAAGATAGCCAGATTCCCCTATTGCTAACCCAGAATCACTTAGTCAAATGTCTACCCACCTTTTCTGGCAAAACGGTTTGTCTGGATATGGACTGGGGAAAAATCGCAACTTATTCCCATATCGATTTTGTTAGACAAAGTGGTCCCGAGAACCTTGCCTATGTGATTTATACATCCGGTTCCACAGGCCAACCCAAGGGAGTCATGAATACCCATCAAGCGATTTGTAATCGGCTTATATGGATGCAGAACCGTTATGAACTAACTGACAGAGACAATGTTTTACAAAAAACGCCCTATAGTTTTGACGTATCTGTATGGGAGTTTTTTTGGCCTCTATTGGCTGGTTCTCGTTTAACCCTAGCCAAGCCACAAGGGCATAAAGATCCGGAATATCTATGGCAATTGATTGAACAAAGCCAAATTACAACACTCCATTTTGTGCCTTCCATGTTACAGGCTTTTTTGGAATGGCCAATAGCAAAAAGCAGTGAGTCTTTGCAACGTGTCATCTGCAGTGGTGAGGCATTATCCCTGGAACTTCAAGCTCGTTTTTTCACTGCCTTCCCCACAGTACAATTGCACAATTTGTACGGTCCCACCGAAGCCGCCGTGGATGTATCGTATTGGCAATGCGATCCAGAGACTTCATTAAATTTTGTACCGATAGGTCATCCTATTGACAATATTCAATTACACATTTTGGATAAACAGCATAATTTAACCCCACCCGGGATCCCTGGGGAATTGTGCATCTCCGGCGTGGGATTGGCCAGGGGTTATCTCAATCGCCCTGAATTAACACAAGAAAAGTTTTTAGACATCGAGCTGTATGGAAAACCTCAACGCATTTACAAAACTGGCGATCTGGCCCGTTGGCATACAGAGCCGGAAGAACACCTTGGCAACCTAGAATATTTAGGTCGTATCGACAACCAGATCAAACTACGGGGGTTTCGTATTGAACTGGGAGAAATCGAGGCGATATTGCTTCAGCATGAGGCCATAAAAGAAGCCGTTATAATTTTGTATGACACAGATACCAGTCCACAACTACTCGCTTATGTTACTTTGGCTCATCCCCTTGAAGACATTCATTCCAAGTTACGAACTTGGCTGAAAAATCAATTGCCCGAATACATGCTTCCCACAAGCTTTAGTGTTTTAGAGGAAATGCCTCTCACTGCCAATGGTAAAGTCAATCGCAAGGCACTTCCAACACCGAACTCATCCGACTTTAGCAATGTTTTTGAATCACCGCGCACTGACACCGAACAAAAATTAGCTGAGATCTGGCAGCAGGTGCTCAATCAAGCAGATATAGGCATTCATGACAATTTTTTTGAAAGAGGTGGGGATTCCATCTTAAGTATCCAGATTGTAGCCCAGGCTAGATCAAGAGATTTACAACTCAGTCCCCGAGATTTATTCCGACACCAGACCATCGCAGAACTGGCTCGGGCAACAGGAGAATCCACTGAATTTATTACCGAACAGGGACTAGTCGCCGGGGAAGTACCGCTGACACCAATACAAAAGGCATTTTTCACACATCATCCAGTGGAACCCTGGCACTTCAATCAAGCCATATTATTAAACGTCCCCTTCCAAGTTAACCAGCAAGCCCTACAGGAAGCTTTAGTAGCAATTTTAGAACATCACGATGCCTTACGTCTTCGATACCGGATAAATGAAAATGGTGAGTACATGCAATGGCATGATAATTCCGTTAGTGATGTCCCTTTTTATATTGAAGACTTGAGCGAATCACCTCTGGAGCAGCGACAACAGCTCCTACAACAACGAGGAGATTATTGGCAATCAAAATTTAATTTAGAAAACGGTCCATTGATTTATATGGTCCTGTTTCAATTTAAAACAGAGGCTCGCTTACTATGGTGTGTTCATCACCTGGTTGTTGATGGCGTGTCGTGGCGGATTCTTCTAGAAGATTTACAGAAAGCCTACCTTCAATATACCAATGGAGAGGCAATCCATCTACCTGCCAAAACAAGTTCTTACCAAGCCTGGGCCAATAGTTTACAAACTTGGAAACCTGCTGAATCCTATTGGCATCAATTAAACGAAAGTCATTCATTGCCCATCGATCATCCCCAAGGAAGCAATCGTTTTATCGATATGAAAGACTATTCCATTTCATTAACCCACGACGCCACGCAACGTCTACTCGTTGAATCACCGGCAGCTTACCATACCCAAATCAATGATTTGTTACTCACCACATTGATGCTTACCTTGCGCGATTGGAGTGGACAAAAGCAGCACCTCATTGATCTAGAAAGTCATGGCAGAAGTGATCGGTTCGAAGCAATCGACCTGTCTCGAACCGTTGGTTGGTTCACCTCTCTATACGCTCTTTCACTGCAATTACCAACAGGGTCTGAACTAGATCATGCACTAAAATCAATTAAAGAACAATTGAGACAGATTCCGGATGAAGGCCTGGGCTATGGTGTCTTGCGCTACCACAATCAGGAAAGTTTGCCGAAAGGCCAGCTCCTTTTCAATTACCTGGGCCAATTTGACCAAAGTCTTCAGGAAGGTGAATTTAGTTTTGCTGATGAGGATAGCGGACGCACCTATAGCCTTCAAGGAGAAAGAGATTACCTGATTGAAATCAATGGACAAATCGTCAATGGGTGTTTAAAACTCATGTGGAGTTTTAGTGGCGAGCAATATAAAGACGAGACGATTCACAAATTAGCCGATAATTACCAAAACTATCTTCTTAAATTGATTGAGCTTTGTTCAACCCATCAGGGTTACACTCCCTCTGACTTTTCCCTAGCATCACTCAGCCAAGATCAATTGGATACCCTGGCTCAAGTTCATGGTACCAATATTAAGGATATATATCCCCTATCTCCGATGCAATACGGTATGTTATTTCATACCCTCTATGCTCCCGAAAGTGGGACTTATTTCAACCAATATCATTGTACTTTGGCAGGTAATATTGATACCAAAGCCTTTTGGCAGGCTTGGCAATATTTAATTGAACGTCACAGTATTTTTCGCACCATTCTTTTATCTGATCAAGAAACCCCCTTTCAGATAGTCCTTCGACATGCCCAGCTTAAGTCAGAAGATTTGGATTGTTCCCGCCTGGATTGTTCCGACCTGGATTGGTCTAACTTGACAGCAGAAAAACGCCAACAACAGCTTGAAAACCTACTGAGCAATCAACGCCTGCGTGGTTTTGAACTGGATAAAGCCCCTTTAATGCGGCTGCAGCTAATCAAGGAAAGCGATGAACAATGGCGGTTAGTATGGCATTTTCATCACTTACTTATGGACGGCTGGTGTTTACCCATTATTTTTTCCGAACTATTGGAAGCCTATCAGGTATTTCAACAGGGACAAAGACCTGATTGGCCTTCCCCTCATCCCTATAGGGACTATATAGCTTGGTTAAGTAAACAGGATAAACTAGCTGCGAAAGAGTACTGGAAGGCACACTTAAAGGGATTTCATGAAACCACTTCACTCCCAATTGCTCAACACTCTGGTGAAAACTCGCAGCAACAACCAGACTACCAAGAAATAACATCCACACTGGATCTGACACTGAGCGAGAATTTAGAGAAATTTGGACGTCAACACCATTTAACTCTAAACACGCTAATACAGGGGGCTTGGGCCGCTCTGTTATATCGTTATACCAGCCAGACGGATATTGTCTTTGGTGTAACCACTTCTGGTCGTCATATCCCCTTACCAGAGATCGATAAAAGAATCGGCCTGTTCATCAATACCCTACCTTTGCGAGTTAAAATTGAAACAGATCAAATATTAGACTGGCTACAAAAAATTCAACATCAGCAACAACAAAATGACCAGTACTCGTATGCAGCACTGGCCGATATTCAAAATTGGAGTGAAACCGGAGGAGGTGTCGCTTTATTTGAGAGTTTGCTCGTATTTGAAAATTATCCCGTTGATGACCGAGTTAAGCGAGATTCCTTACTACGTTTCAATGAAATTCAAGGCATTGAATATACAAACTATCCAATTACCTTAGGAGTGATACCTGAGCAACAATTACAATTCAGATTGACTTATGACAATAATCGTTTTACACCTGAAAGTATGGAGCGGATACTAACACATTTGGAAGTTTTGCTTCATGGCCTCATTAATCATCCCCTGCATTCAATATCCCAATTATCCCTGCTAACAGAAGTGGAAAAACAGCAATTGATTGCCTGGAATCAGACCAACGTAAATTATCCTGAGGATAAAACTATTGTGGATCTATTTCAGGAGCAGGTTGAAAACACCCCGCACAATCTTGCTGTGATTTTTGAAGGGCAACAATTGACTTATCAACAATTAAATGCAAAAGCAAACCAATTGGCTCATCATCTGATGGATTTAGGGGTTAAAGCCGAAACATTGGTGGGGATCTGTGTAGAACGTTCCTTAGCGATGGTCGTTGGTCTGTTAGGCATATTGAAAGCGGGTGGAGCCTATGTGTCCCTTGATCCTGATTACCCAAGGGAACGTCTTCAGTTTATATTGGAAGATAGTCAGGTACCAATATTATTAACCCAAAAACACCTCAATGAACAATTGCCAAAGTTTCAGGGCAAAGTGGTTCACCTAGATAAAGATTGGGGAAAAATAGAAACTTATTCGAGCAAAAATCCTCACCTTCAATGCACCCCTAATAGCTTGCTCTATGTCATATATACATCTGGTTCCACAGGGAAACCCAAAGGTTGCCTGATCACTCACCATAATGTAAGCCGTTTATTTGCCACTACCGAAGCATACTATCATTTTGATCAAAACGATGTATGGACACTATTTCATTCCTATGCCTTTGACTTTTCAGTATGGGAACTATGGGGAGCCCTACTTTACGGAGGTAAACTCATTATCGTGCCTTATTTTACCAGTCGGGCACCAGAGGAATTTTACAAATTATTAATAGAGCAAGAAGTAACGATACTGAATCAGACCCCATCCGCCTTTAGCCAGCTCATACAAGCGGATCATCAACCCGAAAAACTGGCATTAAGGCTGGTAATTTTTGGAGGGGAGGCACTCGATTTTACCCTATTAGAAAAGTGGTTTAGGGTCCATGGTGACCAACCACAATTAGTCAATATGTATGGCATCACCGAAACCACCGTCCATGTCACCTACTATCCCTTAAAAGCAAATGAAAATTACTCTAAAAAAAGTCTGATTGGTTCCCCGCTTCCTGATTTACAAGTGTGGATCCTTGATTCCCAGCAACAACCTCTGCCTATGGGCATATCTGGGGAAATGTACGTAGGTGGGCCAGGATTGGCCAGAGCTTACCTCAATCGACCGGAAATAACCAAAGAACGATTTATTGAAATAGAGATATTTGGTAAAAAACAACGCCTCTATAAAACCGGTGATTTGGCCCGATACCTCCCTGACACGGAAGGCCAACTCGGTCACCTCGAGTATTTGGGACGCCTGGATCATCAAGTCAAATTGCGAGGCTTTCGCATTGAACTGGGAGAAATCGAAGCCACTTTAAGTCAACACGATGCCGTTAAAGAGGCGGTTGTGGATTTGCCCGACTGCGACGGTAATCCTCGATTAGTCACTTATATCACCTTAAACCAACAAGTTGATGAGGTTTCCCATCTTTTTCAAGAAAGTGTTTTACGAACATGGCTTAAAGAACACTTACCGGAATATATGCTTCCCCAAAATTATGTCATCCTTAAGGAGCTGCCCTTAACATCTAATGGCAAGATTGATCGTCAGGCACTTAAGCAATTATCCATAAAATCTCCTATACAGTTTACCGCCCCCCGCACACATGAAGAAGAACTATTAGCAACAATGTGGAGGGATATCCTCAAAATAGAGCAAGTCGGCATTCACGACAATTTTTTTGAATCCGGAGGGCACTCTCTTTTGGCAACCAGTTTGATCTCACAGATACGCAAGACATTTCAGATTGATATACCACTGAATGCTTTTTTTGAGGCTCCGACAATAAACCAATTGATAGAAACGATTGACATCATACGGAAAATGACTCAATCCGAAGAGTCTTCTTCAGAAAGAGAAAGGATAGAAATATGAGAAGTATAGAGCAATTCTTTTTGGATTTAGGCCGATTGGACATAAAACTCAGTTTTGAGGAGGGCCGACTATCTTGTGATGCTCCCAAAGGGGAAATTACGGCTGAAATTAGGACAGAATTGACTCAACGCAAAACAGAAATGATTCAGTTTTTAAAGAAAAAGAGGATCTTTGAACAACCCATTCCGTGTATTCCTGAAAAAGCGGTATTGCCGATTTCTTTTGCACAGCAACGTCTTTGGTTCTTAACACAACTTGAACTTGACGGCAATCCTGATAAAAGTGCCACTTATAATATGCCTACAATCTTAAGGATTGAAGGGAATCTTGATTATACGGCATTGCAAACGGCTTTAGAGGCATTGGTCAAGCGACATGAAAGTTTGCGTTTGTACTTCCCTGAAGTCAATGGAGAGGTCAGTGTCCGATGTTTGGATGTTTATGATCCATTAACGATTACCGATCTATCCCATACCGAACAATCTGACTCTAAAATACAGGCAACAATTGACAAACATTCTCTAGCCTTTTTTGACCCATCCACTGGTCCCTTATTCCGCACTGATCTTTTCAAGCTTACCGCAGAACAACATATCTTGCTCTTCAATATGCACCACATCATCAGTGATGGCTGGTCAATAGACATTCTGATAAAAGAATGGACTCAGTTCTATACTGCCTTTAGCCGAAAGCAGAAACCACGACTACCGGAACTCCAGATTCAATACTCGGACTATGCAATCTGGCAAAGAAGCTGGTTGGAAGGTGAAATCTTACAACATCAATTGGACTATTGGGGGGAAAAACTTACCCATGCCCCTGAATTGTTAAACCTCCCCATTGACTACCAACGACCGGGGGTAATGGGATTTGAAGGGAACTATCAGCAGAGTGCACTCCCCCCGCAACTGAGCACGTCTCTGAAACAATTGAGTCAACAACACGGTATGACACTATTCATGACTCTGCTCGGTGCCTTCAATATACTACTGTATCGCTATAGTGGACAAGATGATATTTTGGTCGGAAGCCCAATTGCAAACCGCACCCATCATCAAACCGAAGATTTAATCGGTTTTTTTGTCAATACTTTAGTATTCCGTACTCATTTTGCTCCACAGGCATCTGTCCTTGATCTGCTCAAACAAGTGCAGCAAACCGCCTTAGAAGCCTATAACCATCAAGATATCCCGTTTGAATATTTGGTTGAACAACTCAAACCAACTCGAAGCCTGAGCCATTCACCGTTATTTCAGGTCATGTTTGCGTTGCATAATGCGCAAGATGAGGCATTTGATTTGCCAAACTTAAAAGTGAATTACTTAAAGCCTGAAACAACGACGGCAAAATTTGACCTGGTATTGACATTTGTTCAACAAGGCGACGATTTGACGGGTTATTGGGAATATCGAACCGATCTATTTCGTCCTGAAACCATCACCCAAATGACCCGACACTTTCAAATTTTGTTACAGGCGATGGTGGATAATCCAGACAACCGCTTATCCCAGTTAGCATTATTAACAGAAGCAGAAAAGCGGCAATTAATCGCCTGGAATCAAACTCATACCAATTATGTCAAAGACAGGACGGTTATTGATCTATTTGAGGCACAAGTCAAAAAGACACCACATAATATGGCTGTCGCTTTTGAACAAAACTATATGGCTAAACATGTAGATAAACATCTGAGCTATCAACAGTTAAACAAAAAAGCCAATCAACTTGCCCATTACCTGATGGACTTAGGGGTTGGGACTGAAACACTGGTCGGAATCTGTGTCGAACGCTCTGTAGAGATGGTGATTGGGTTATTGGGTATTTTAAAGGCTGGAGGGGCTTACATCCCCATTGATCCCGATTACCCACAACAACGTGTACGGGATGTTCTGGAAGACAGCCAGGTTTCAATATTATTGAGTCAACGCCACTTGTCTGAACACTTGTCAATATTTCAAGAAAAATTGCTCTATATCGACAAATTTTTAGAAGGTAGTACTTTAGAAGATAGTGCTTTAGAAGAAAGTAGTTTAGAAGAAATCACAACTTGTTCAGATAAAAATCCAGTCAGACAAAGTCAACCTTTTCACCTTGCTTATGTTATTTATACTTCAGGCTCAACAGGAAAACCCAAAGGGGTGATGGTTGAACACCACAGTTTAACAAATCTAATTTATTGGCATCGTGAACAATTTGCAATTGATGAAACCGATAAAGCAACACTTTTAGCCGGTGTAGCATTTGACGCATCTACCTGGGAACTATGGCCCTATCTTAGTGTGGGTGCCTGTGTTTATCCGGTGAAGTCTGAGATATTAGCTTCTGACAAAGGCTTTAAAGATTGGTTAGAAGCACAGCAAATTAGCATAGCATTTATCCCAACCCCACTATTGGAAAACCTCCTGACACAACCTTGGGACTCTCAGTTATTGAGAGCCCAGTCATTAAAAAAAGTACTGACTGGTGGAGATACTTTACACACTTTCTTACCCGCTGAGTACCATTTTAAGTTATATAACAATTACGGCCCTACAGAAAATACCATTGTCACCACCTCAGGCAGAGTCCCCCATATAAATTCAGAATGCCATTTTGAAAGCAAGTCCGAAAACTATTCCAAAAACAAGTCTAAACCCCCCTCTATTGGACGCCCCATAGCTAACACCCAGATTTTTATCCTGGATAAAAACAATAAGCTCACTCCACCCGGGATCCCTGGCGAATTGTGCATAGGAGGTGAAGGATTAGCCAGGGGATACCTCAATCATCATAAACTCACCAGTGATAAATTCATAGAACTTGAACTATTTGAAGGTATAGCTATCCCCAGAGCGGCCACCCAAGAGACTTCCAAAACACAACGTATCTATAAAACCGGAGATTTAGCACGTTGGCTACCCGATGGATCTATCCAATATCTCGGACGCCTCGATAACCAAGTGAAATTGAGAGGTTTTCGCATTGAACTGGGAGAAATCGAGGCAATATTACTGCAACACGAATCCATTAAAGAAGGTGCTGTAGTTTTATATGATCAAGATGCCAGTCCACGCCTAGCCGCCTATATCACACTGACAGCTCCCCTAGCTGAAACGGATACTACTCTGCGCACTTGGGTAAACAGCCATCTCCCGCAATATATGGTTCCTTCAAGCTTTACCGTGCTTGAAAAAATGCCTGTCACTGCCAATGGAAAGATCGATCGAAAGGCATTACCAATCCCTGCTTTGCCAGCCTTGAAGGGAAGTTTTGAAGCAGCACGTAGTCAAACCGAGCAACAATTGGTCGACATCTGGCAGCATATACTTAAACAAACCAATATTGGGATTTCTGATAACTTCTTCGAACGAGGAGGAGATTCTATTTTAAGTATCCAGATCGTTGCTCATGCAAGATCAGCAGGTCTGGAACTCAGCGCCCGTGATCTATTTCAACACCAAACCATCGCAGATCTAGCCAGAATTGTGCGAAAAACACCTACCTTTCATATAGAACAAAGCATAGTATCTGGTGAAGTACCTCTGACTCCAATACAACGCGCTTTTTTCGGCTATCAACCCGAAGAACCCTGGCATTTTAACCAGGCCATACTTTTAAATGTTCCTCATACTATCAACTCCCAAGGACTCAAAGACGCTCTAGCCGCCATTATCAAACATCATGATGCCTTACGTCTTCAATACCAGGCTGATGAGGTTGGTAATATCACCCAGTACTATACAGAACCAAATAGTGAGATTCCCTTTTATAGTGAAGCTCTAAAAGACTTATCTCTATTGCAAGAGCGTGTGGATATCTGGCAGGCTAATCTCAATCTTGAACAGAGCCCACTGGTGCGTCTGGTTTTGTTTCAAACTAAAACACAAGCCCGATTATTGTGGTGTATCCATCATCTTGTGGTCGATGCCGTCTCATGGCGCATCCTACTTGAAGATTTACAAACGGCTTATCATCAAAGTGTTAATCAACAAGCCATCCATTTACCGAAAAAAACCAGTTCTTTTAAAGCCTGGTCGGAGTGTTTGCAGCGCTGGAAAGATCATGAATCTTTCCAGGCAGAAGATGATTACTGGTCTCACTTATCTCAGCAACGGTCCCAGCAATTATCTCTACAACCAAAAAATTCATTACCCATAGATAATCCAGCAGGACGTAATCGTTTTATGGATATGGAAGGCTACACGATCAGGCTTAATAAAGAAACCACCCAGCATTTATTGATTGATTCCCCCGCTGCTTACCATACCCAAATCAATGACATCTTATTAACAGCGTTGATGGTCACATTACATGAATGGACTGGAAACAATCAACAGCTTATCGATCTGGAGAGTCATGGCCGAATGGAGGGATTTCAAGAAATTGATCTTTCCCGCACAGTCGGTTGGTTTACTTCTCTTTTCAGCGTACTTTTGGAATTACCTCCGGAAGCTGGTTTTGACACAGCCCTCAAGAGCATTAAAGAACAATTACGGGCAGTACCTAATGAAGGGGTGGGTTATGGAGTATTACGCCATATCCACGGAAAAAAACTATCACAGGGACAATTTTTATTCAATTACTTGGGGCAATACGATCAGAGTCTCCAAGACAGTGAGTTTGGTTTTGCCAAAGAAGACAGCGGACGGCCATTTAGCCTGAAACAAGAGAGAACTCATCTTATCGAAATTAATGGTGAAATCGTTCACAACCGATTAAGTCTCACATGGAGCTATAGTCGCGAGCAATATAAAGATGACACGATTCGGCAATTGGCGGAAAACTACCAAAAACAACTGACCGGACTGATTGATTTTTGTAGAAAAAACCAGGGTTATACACCTTCCGATTTTCCTCTAGCAGGACTGAAACAGGAAGCATTGGATAACCTGGCTCAAATTTATGCCAATAACATTGCAGATATCTACCCACTATCACCAATGCAACAGGGGATGTTGTTTCACTCCCTTTATAAGCCGGAAACTGGGATGTATTTCACTCAGCTTCATTGTGTTTTAAGAGGACACATTGATCCACAAGCCTTGCAACATGCCTGGCAGTATCTATTGGATCGTCACACAATCCTGCGCACTGCTTTCTTACCCGAATTGGAAAGACCATTACAATTAGTGACACGTCATGTCCAGCTCCCGTGGGAATATTTCGATTGGTCAGACTGTTCTTCCGAAAACAACAAACAGCAATTAGAAACATTACTCAGCAATGAGCGAAACCGAGGCTTTAATCTCAATAACGCCCCGTTGACACGCATCCAATTGATACGTGAAACAGACGAAAGAATGCGTCTGGTATGGAATTATCATCACTTACTCATTGACGGATGGTGCTTATCCATCCTGTTTACAGAACTCTTATACGCGTATCAAACCTACCAACAGGGACATCCCCCTCAACTACCCACCCCAATCCCCTATCGAGACTATATTTTATGGTTAAATCAACAAGACCAACAGGCTGCCAAAACCTACTGGCAGAATCACTTACGGGGGATTCAAGGACCAACAACACTCCCGATTGCCCGGCATAGCGATCAACCGCCAAATTATCAAGAATTGACTCACACATTAGAGCTGGCACCTGAAAACTTTAGCCGCAGCCATCATTTGACACTAAATACATTGGTTCAGGGTGCCTGGGCAGCTCTCTTACACCGTTATACTGGAGAAAAAGACATTATATTTGGTGTGACAACCTCCGGCCGACATATCCCTCTTGAGGATGTCGATAAAATAATGGGACTGTTTATTAATACCCTGCCTTTACGCGTGAAAGTGACAAGTGATGAGGTACTGGAGTGGTTGCGGGATATTCAACAATTGCAACAACAAAATAATCAATATTCTTATGTTCCATTGGCCGATATTCAGAGTTGGAGTGAAGCGACAGGGGGAGTTTCTTTATTCGAAAGTATTTTAGTATTTGAAAATTACCCCTATGAAGAAAATACCAGCAAAGCATCCTTACAGATTACGGATATTCAGGGTGTTGAATATACCAACTATCCTCTTACCTTGGTCGTGGTGCCAGATAAACAGCTGTACTTCAGGTTGATTTATGACGCCAATCGTTATCAAAAAGATAACATAAAACGCATGTTGACCCATTTGGGCGTATTAGTGGAAGGAATGGTCAATAATCCTCAGTGCCTTGTCTCTCAATTACCCCTATTGACCGAATCGGAACAACAACAACTTTCGGTCTGGAATCAGACCGATATATATCACCAAGAGAATCAAACCGTTGTGGACTTGTTCCAGGCCCAGGTAGAAAAAACACCAGACAAAATTGCTGCAATCTTTGAAGGACAACAGCTAAGCTATAAAGAACTCAATGAACAGGCAAATCAATTAGCTCATTACTTGATGAACTTAGGAGTGAGAGCTGAAACACTGGTGGGGATTTGTGTAGAGCGTTGTTTAGAAATGGTAATTGGGATGCTGGGTATTTTAAAAGCGGGCGGTGCTTACGTTCCTCTTGATCCTGACTATCCCAAAGAACGCTTAAAGTTGATGATAGAAGGCTCTAAGCTCAAAATTATTTTGAGTCAGAGTCATTTATCACTCATTCAAGACACAGCCGCTGAAACCCATGCTCTAGTGCTTAACCTTGATAAAAATGGGAAAGAATATAAAAATGGAGAGAAATATAATAATGGAGAGAAATTTAAAAATTGTTCTAAAACCAATCCCCTTAGACAAAGTAGGCCAGAGAATTTAGCTTATGTGATTTACACATCGGGTTCAACTGGAGTCCCCAAAGGAGTCATGATCCAACATGCTAACCTTTTATCATTGCTATATGGGTTTAACAATGTTTCAACCATCAAGTATCCATTAATCGGAATTTCTGTCAGTCGATTTCATTTTGATGTTTCCATATGGGAGCTTTTTATCAATCTATGTTTTGGTGGAACATTACATATCATCGATTTAGAGTTACTGCTACATCCAATTAATTTCGTGGATTATTTATTGGATCAACAAATCAATTGTCTATTTATTCCCCCAGCGTTATTAGAGCAGGTCGTTATTGAGCTGGAGGAGCGTTCTCTCGAGGTAAACTGGCAAAGTTTATTAACGGGCGTAGAACCAATCCAGCAGAGGCTTTTACAGCGTTATCGAAATCTATCAGCTGATTTAAATATTATTATTGGTTATGGCCCAACCGAAACAACGGTTTGTGCCACTTTCTATCCTTTTATTCAAATGGAACACCCTGAAGCCTTCGTCCCCATCGGTAAACCCGTTCAGGGTTACCAGGTTTATTTGTTAGATTCCAACTTCCAAGCAGTTCCTCTTTCCATCCCAGGGGAAATTTGCGTGGCTGGTGCTGGATTGGCAAGGGGATACTTGAACCGTCCTGAATTAACGGCTTCAAAATTCATTGAAATTCCATCGCGATCCGGACAACTACAACGAATTTACAGAACCGGTGACCAGGCGCGTTGGCTACCCAATGGTAATATTGAGTTCATCGGCCGTTTTGATCATCAAGTCAAGATACGCGGGTTCCGAGTGGAATTGGGGGAAATTGAAGCCATTTTGGGTCGACATGAATCAGTGAAAAAAGCGGTGGTAATCCTCTATAAGAAAAACCATGATACACACTCCCATGCTTTAACCGCTTATATCACCTTAATAGGCTCCACCAATTCACAGCCTAAGGATGAAATATCCAGAACTCTCCGAGGTTATTTGCAAGGGAAATTGCCGGATCACATGATCCCATCTTTTTTCACCATATTAGATAAATTGCCCTTAACTCCCAATGGCAAAATTGACAGAAAGGCTTTACCCGAACCTGATTTGAGTATTAGCCCGGCGCAATTCAAAACACCAGGTATGGAAACAGAGCATTTATTGTCCATGATCTGGTCCCAAGTACTGGGGATAGCAATCAATAATACAGAAAGTAATTTTTTCGAAATCGGTGGACATTCCCTATTAGCCACAAGACTAGCCTCACTCATCCGTAGCAACTTTAATATTGAAATCCCTCTTAAAATCATTTTTGAAAAGCCCCGGATGACAGAACAGGCAAGATGGATCGATCGCCAACAGCGTGGGGTTGACCTTCCGCCCATCACTCCTCAGATGGACAATACGCCCTTGGCCTTATCTTTCGCACAGCAGCGTATGTGGTTTCTCTCACAATTGGAATCTGACGATAAGCTCGAACAAAAAGGCACTTATAATATACCTGCAGCTCTGCGTCTATCAGGACCACTCAATGAAAATGCTTTGCAAGAAGCCTTGATTAGCTTGATTGAACAACACGCCTGTTTACGGATGTGTTTTCCATCAGTTGACGGTGAAGCCAGCATAAAACTCAATGAAGTTTATAATCCAATTAGGGTGAAAGATCTCCGTGATCTATCAGAAGCAAAGCAACCCGCTGAACTCCAGAAATTACTCCAATCATACGCAGAGGAATCTTTTGACCTCAACCAAGGTCCCCTTTTAAGGCTACATATTTTTAAACTGGGGAAAGAAGACAATGCATTTCTGTTCAATACCCACCATATTATTAGCGACGGCTGGTCAATGGGATTGTTGATTCAGCAATGGAGCCAGTTGTACAGTGCGTATTCTCAACATCAGATTCCTAAAATACCTGAACTGGCAATTCAATACACGGACTATGCCGCATGGCAACGAAATTGGCTGCAAGGAAAGGTTTTGCAGCAACAACTCAGCTATTGGAGCGATAAACTCCAAGGTATACCGGAATTACTGGAAATCCCTACGGATTATCCACGTCCTTCGGTCAAAAGCTATCGTGGAAAACACTTGCAAAGCACCTTAACACCAGAACTGACAAAGGGCATTAAAGCACTCAGTCAACAACAAGGGGCAACGGTGTTTATGACACTATTAGCAGGTTTTAAAGTGTTGCTATCCCGCTACAGCGGACAGACCGATCTCGTGGTGGGCAGCCCGATCGCCAATCGAGGCCATCACCAAACCGAAGATTTGATTGGTTTTTTTGTCAATACACTAGCATTACGCACTCAAATCAACCAAGAGCAAGGCTTTCTTGAATACTTAAAACAGGTAAAACAAACGGCACTTGAGGCTTACACCCATCAGGATATTCCTTTTGAATACGTGGTGGAAAAACTGAATCCAAGCCGTAGTATGAGTCATTCTCCTCTGTTTCAAGTTATGTTTGTGTTACAAAATACCCCACAAGAGGATTTAAAACTAAAGGAATTAACCATTTCTCCTTTAGAGATTGAATACACCACAGCAAAATTCGATTTAACCCTGAACATTGTTGAACACGACCATCGGTTTTATTGTGATTGGGAATATAGTACGGATTTATTTTCTTCTGATACTATCACCCGCATGACACAGCATTTCCAAGTCTTACTAGAGGGTATTATCAAGCAACCGGAGCAACCGATCTTTCAATTGCCTCTATTAACGGAATCGGAAAAACAACAATTACTGGCATACAATCAAACCAAAAGCGATTATCCTCAAAACCATACCATAGTGGATCTTTTTCAAAATCAAGTTGAACAAAGGCCCAACAACATTGCATTAGTCTTTGAAGGAGAGCAATTAACTTATAAGCAACTCAATACGAGGGCCAATCAACTCGCTCATTATTTGCTCAGTCTAGGCATTAAAACGGAAAACTTAATCGGGATCTGTGTGGAACGTTCCTTAGAGATGGTGATTGGCGTGTTGGGAATATTGAAAGCCGGTGCTGCCTATGTCCCCCTTGATCCCGATTATCCTCTGGAACGTCTCCAGTTTATCTTAGACGACAGTCAGGTGCCCATATTGTTAACTCAAAAACACCTCGATGAACGGTTACCCACATTTCAGGGAAATCTCATTTACCTGGATCAAGATTGGGAAACAATAACAAGCTATTCAGACAATAACCCCCTTCCCCAGTGTAACCCAGATAACTTGAGCTATGTAATTTACACATCCGGCTCAACAGGAAAACCCAAAGGTTGCCAGATTACTCATTATAATGTTGCTCGCTTATTTGCAGCGACAAATGAATACTATCACTTTAATCAAAACGATGTCTGGACCCTATTTCATTCCTATGCCTTTGATTTTTCAGTTTGGGAGCTCTGGGGAGCCTTACTTTATGGAGGCAAACTGGTCGTCGTACCCTATTTTACCAGTCGGACACCAGAGGATTTTTATAAATTATTAATAACAGAGGAAGTGACTGTATTAAATCAGACACCATCGGCCTTTAGTCAGTTAATACAGGTGGATCATGAACCTGAAAAACTGGCCTTAAGGCTGGTTATCTTTGGAGGGGAGACTCTGGATTTTGCCACATTGCAAGCATGGTATGCCAACCACAATAAACAGACTCAATTGGTCAATATGTATGGCATTACCGAAACCACTGTTCATGTCACCTATTATCCCTTAAAAGCAAATGAATATGGGCATAAAAAAAGTCTGATTGGTCATCCCATATCCGATTTACAGGTATGGATCTTAGATTCCCATCAACAACCCGTCTCAATTGGTTTATCCGGAGAAATGTATGTAGGCGGCCCAGGATTAGCCAGAGCTTACCTCAATCGTCCCCAAATAACCCAGGAACGATTCATTGAAGCCGAGATATTAGGTAAAAAACAACGACTTTATAAAACCGGTGATTTGGCCCGATGGCTTCCTGATAAAAACGGCAACCTAGACAAGCTGGAGTATCTGGGACGTCTGGATCATCAGGTCAAATTAAGGGGGTTTCGTATTGAACTGGGAGAAATCGAAGCTACTTTAGGTCAATATAAAGAAGTAAAAGAAGCAATCCTAATTGTTAATACCCAGCTCCTCCTCATTGCTTACGTTACTCTAACAACCCCCTTGGATAACGAGGCAAGCATATTACATTCGTGGCTCAAGACACAATTACCACAGTACATGCTTCCTGCCAGAATAATCACACTAGAAAAAATGCCGCTCACGGCTAACGGTAAGATTGATCGTCAAGCGCTTAAAAATCTATCCAATGACCGGCCGATATCATCAGAAGAAAACTTTGTTCCTGCTAACACCCCAGAAGAAGAATTATTGTCCGGGATCTGGAGTCAAGTCCTTGGACTGAATACCATTGGTGTCAAAGACAATTTTTTTGATTCAGGAGGGCATTCTCTACTAGCCACTCAGGTAGCCTCTCGGATACGTGAAAACTTTCAAGTCAACATACCGTTGCGTATTCTCTTTGAACACCCAACGATTCATGCTCAGGCTGAGTGGCTTTCACAACAACAACAACAACAACGCTCGGCAATTCCAACACTCGCAAGGCAAACAGCCGATGAGCCCCGAGTACTATCATTTGCTCAACAGCGACTATGGTTTCTGGATCATTTGGAAGCTGATGGCAATCCCGAACAAAGTAGCTCATACAATATGCCGGTAGTCTTGCAACTCGAAGGCAAGCTTAACCAACAGGCACTCCAACATGCCTTTTCTCATTTGGTAAAACGTCACGAAGACCTAAGATTGTATTTTCCCTCTAACGATGGACAGGCCATTGTACAAATCATGGAACCATACGATCCCTTTGTATTCACCGATCTCAGCGATCTATCCAATTCCAAGCGACAAAACCAAACACAGATACTAATAGAAAATCATGCTCAAACGCCTTTTAAATTGGCCACTGGGCCATTATTTAGCACGCATCTTATCCGATTAAATGCACAGCAGCATATTTTGCTAATGAATATGCATCATATCATCAGCGATGGTTGGTCAATTGGCATATTAATAGGAGAATTGAATCACTTATACAATGCATATTCCCAGAATCAGGAGCCCAAACTAGCTCCTCTAACAATACAATATACAGACTATGCGGCATGGCAAAGAAAATGGTTAGAAGGGGAAATCCTAGAGCATCAACTCCGCTACTGGAAAGAAAAACTTGCTGATCCCCCAGAGTTGTTGGAGTTGCCAACGGACTACCCTCGTCCAGCTGTAATGCGCTATAAAGGCCGTCTTCTGCAAACCACATTACCGACAGAACTTGTACAAGGATTACACCAGTTCTGTCGAGAGCAAGGGGTTACTTTATACATGCTCTTACTTACGACCTTTAATATCTTGCTTTACCGTTATAGTGGCCAGAAAGACATTCTCATCGGAACCCCTATAGCAAATCGTCCCCATTACCAGACCGAAAACTTAATCGGCTTTTTTATCAATACCCTGGTATTACGCGGCCACATTCAGGCAAAAGAATCTGTAATTGATCTATTAAAGCAATTACGACAGTCCACTTTAGAAGCCTACGGCCACCAAGACATACCGTTTGAATACCTGGTCGAACAACTGAATCCAGTGCGAACGCTGAGCCACTCCCCACTATTTCAAGTTATGTTAGTATTGCAAAATGCGCCTTTGGAGGAATTTGACCTATTAGACTTAAAGGTCTCATCTCTGGAGCAGGATAGCTCCATCGCCAAATTCGATTTGACTCTCAGCCTAGAGCAACAAAGCGACACTTTACTTTGCTCTTGGAAATATAATACCGATTTATTCCGTCCACAGACAATAGAACGGATGACAAAGCATTTCCAGGTGTTACTGGAGAGTCTTCTCTCTAATCCGGAGCAATCCATCCTTCAATTACCACTCCTTACAAAAGAGGAGCAACAACAGCTAATTCAGAGCAACCTGACCGAATCAGACTATCCCAAAGAGCAGACCATTATTGATTTATTCCAGGAACAGGTCGAAAAGACGCCGGATAATATCGCGGTTGTTTTTGAAAACCAGTCACTCAGCTACCGGGACCTGAATACTAAGGCCAATCAATTGGCCCACTATTTAATGACGATCGGGGTGAGTAGAGAAACCCTGGTGGGCATTTGTGTTGATCGCTCACTTGATATGGTCGTTGGTTTGCTTGGGATTTTGAAAGCGGGTGCGGCTTATGTCCCTCTCGATCCCAATTATCCAGAGAAACGTTTACAATTTATGTTAGAAGACTCGAAAGTTTCAGTGCTATTGAGTCAAAGCCATTTGCAAAAAAGGTTATCGGTTTCTAGAACAAAATTGATTTATTTAGATAAAGAGTGGGAAGCAATAACAGCAGCAAGTTCTGGAGATAACCCGGTAAGACAAGGCAGTCCTCAGAATTTGGCTTATGTCATTTACACTTCGGGCTCATCAGGAATGCCGAAGGGAGTTATGGTCGAACATTTATCATTATATAACCTCTTGCAATGGATGCTAGATACGTTTACTTTTTCAGCTCGTGATAAGGTGTTACAAAAAACACCCTTCAGTTTTGATGCCTCAATTTGGGAATTTTACCTACCACTTCTATTTGGTGGAACGTTGGTAGTAGCTAAGCCAGACGGACACCAAGATCCAGAGTATTTAACCCAAACTATACTTGAACAGCAAGTTACAATTCTGCACCTCGTCCCATCACTATTAAAAATACTCTTGGAACATGCCGACTTCCAATCAGAAAGCCCTTTACGTTACCTTTTTTGCGGCGGTGAAAGTTTAGATCATGAGGTCATCAAGCAGTTTTACCAATACCATCCACAATCTCAGCTTTATAATTTATATGGTCCTACGGAAGCCACAATTGATGTCACCTATTGGTTATGTAATCCGCAAGCATCATCTGTTGCTATTGGTCGTCCCATTGCCAACACCCAAATCTATATTTTAGATGAAAACCTCAATCCAACACCGGTCGGTGTTCCAGGGGAATTGTGCATTGCTGGAAAGGGGTTGGCCAGAGCTTACCTAAACAATCCAACACTCACGAAAGAAAAGTTTCTTGATATTGAACTATTCGGAGAAAAACAACGGATTTACAAAACCGGCGATTTAGCCCGTTGGCTTCCTGACACGGAAGACTCCCCCACAGAAGGCCACCCCACGGAGGGCCGCCCCGCGGAAGGCCACCCCGGTAATATTGAATACTTAAATCGTTTGGATCACCAAATAAAACTTCGAGGTTTTCGCATAGAGCTAGGAGAAATCGAAGCGATTTTACGCGAGCACAAAAAAATTAAAGAAGCAGTTGTTATTTTATCGGACCAGACAATTACACCGCAGCTTGCGGCCTATATCACTACGAAAATTCCTGTTCAAGAAGTTTCAACAGTCCTAAATGAGTGGCTCAAAAATCAGTTACCCGACTATATGATCCCTTCAACATTTACCGTACTGGACACACTTCCCTTAACAACACATGGCAAAATTGACCGTAAAGCCTTACCAACGCCGGAACTAGTGGAATCCACTAGTTACTACGAAGCGCCACGAACAACAATGGAGCAAAAACTCCTCGAAGTATGGGAAAGTGTCCTCAAATTGAACAATCTGGGAATTCATGATAACTTCTTTGAACGCGGTGGGGACTCTATTCTCGCTATCCAAATGGTAGCAAAGGCGAAAACTAAAGAGATAGCATTAAAACCACGAGATTTATTTCAATACCAAACTATTTCCAGTTTGGCCCGAGCGGTACGTTCCACATCCCATATTATCGCAGAACAAGGAATCATTTCAGGTGAAGCGCCCCTAACTCCCATTCAAGAACATTTCTTTGCAAAAGAAACTCTAGAACCCTGGCATTATAATCAATCCGTTCTCTTAGAAGCTCCTGCGGATATAAACGCAGATGCCCTAAGGCAGGCTTTAACCCAGATCATTCAGCATCATGACAGCTTGCGTTTGCATTATCGGAAAAGTTCAAATCATTGGCAGCAATGGTATGGTAACGCAAATGAAGACTTGCCTTTTCATACCGAAGATCTTAGTAACTTACCTGTCGAACAACAAAAGCAAACTTTAGAACAACGGATAGATTATTGGCAGACCCGCTTAAATTTGGAGACCGGCCCTCTTTGTCATTTCGTTGTAATTTATTTAAATGAAGAAGTCCGTTTATTTTGGACAATTCATCATTTAGCAGTAGATGCTGTGTCTTGGAATATTTTATTAGAAGATTTGCAAACTGCTTATTATCAGGTACTAGAGAAAGAACCGATTGAATTACCTCCCAAAACAAGTTCCTTTAAAACCTGGGCAGAACATCTCCTAGAATGGAAAAATAGTAACGCATTAGAGTTAGAAGCGCAGTATTGGCAAAACCTGCCCCCGGTCAGATCATTGCCGATGGACTATCCAGGAGAAAGTAATCAGCTCATTCATTCCGAACATTACACAATATCTTTAGAGCGAGAAATAACTCAAAACTTACTCAACTATCATAGCCAAATTAATCGTAGCCAAATTAATCGGAGCCAAATCAATGGAGGCCAATCCAGTGGAAGCCAAATCAACAGCCTGTTTATAACAGCATTAAGCCTATCCCTCCAGGAATGGACAGAACAAAGACAATATCTTATCGATATGGAAAGTCATGGACGTGCAGATGAGCTATTTAAAGATATTGACCTTTCACGCACAGTCGGTTGGTTTACCTCTTTATATACCGTATATTTAGAATTACCCGACAGCAATAACCTCAAAAACTGCTTTCAAGCTGTCCAAGAGCAATTAAACCGAATATCTTATAATGGCATTGCCTACGGGGTATCGCGTTATTTAAAAAAAGAGAATCTCCCTCAGGGCCAGATCCTCTTTAACTATCTCGGACAGATTGACCAAGGCATACACAAAAATGGTGTATTTTGCTTTGCCGAAGAATCAACCGGTGAAAAGATCAGTCTCAAAGGAGAACGAAACCATAATATAGCAATCAATGGTTACACATTAAACAAACAACTCAATCTCACCTGGAGCTACAATGCTAGGCAATACAAAGCAACAACCATTCAGACATTGGCAGAAAATTTTCAAAAGTATTTACAAAGGCTAATAGAGCCAGGAAAGAAGAAACCTCATTTAAGTCCCTTGCTCCCACTTAATGAAAAAGGAAATCATTTCCCTCTATACTGTCTCCCCGGACTTGGCGGAATAGCAGGTTACTTCCAACCACTAACCAAATACCTGGGAGCAGAACAACCATTATACGGCTTACAGTCACCTGGGTTAGATAGTCAAACCGAGATCCCCATCTCAATAGAAGCTTTAGCGACTCACCAGGTCAAAATAATCCAACAATGCCAACCCGAGGGACCATATTATTTAGCCGGACATTCTTTTGGCTGTATCGTAGCACTAGAAATGGCTCACCAACTTGAACAATCCGGAGCATCTATCGGTTTACTGGCTATGTTTGATCAACCCTCCATTAAATACACCAAAACCGATAAAGATTTTAGCGGAATGACAGAGCTTGACTGGACATGGGATATTTTAACCGGTTTAGGACTAACACCACCATTTAGCAAAGAAACCATGCAAAATAGCAAAAACCCGGAGTACTACCATCAAAAACTCATGAATTGGGTAGCTCAACATCATATTAACGAGCTATTGTATACACCAGAAACAACGCCAGAAACTTTCAACCCTGATGATTTTCAGCGCTTCGTACAAGTACATCAAGCGGAAGCGTTGACCCTTCAGGACTATCAGCCCGTTAACAAGATAGTTCAATGCCCGATTCATTTATTCTGTACCGAAGATTCACTCACAAAAACGTCTAACGATACCACACTACCAGAACATTGGGGTTGGGCAGAACATACTCTAGCTGATATCAAGATCCACCATGTCCCTGGGGCACACACGACCATGATAGGAGAACCACATGTAAAAACACTAGCAACACAATTGGGCCGTGTTTTAATCTCTTGAAAATAAGGTTTTGGGTGGTAAAGTTAAACCCAGAAAAATCATGAAGAACAACTCATATGCGATAATCCTCCCACCTGAAAGAATTCAGACGGCTTCAATCTATAATATTTCTCCTCCACTTCCTTAGACTGCTCGGCGTAAGGATCCGTCATGATCGCCTGCAGTTCTCGAATGAGAGCATAGTTTCCCTCAACCGCTTGCTGATAAGCTGGCGCTAGCAACCATTCTCGTAAACTGTATTTTGGATTGACGAGTTTCATCTGCTTAGCGATCTCCTCAAGTGAGCTAGACGGGGTTAAATTGGTATTGCTCGTGCTAGCGATGAGTGATTTCCATTTTTTGAGCCACTCAGACCAACGCCTGTCCATCTCCTTGGAATTGATTTCATACGTCGGGTAAATTGAAGCTATAGACTGATTCAAATTGCTGTAAAAGCTATTTTTGAGTGGGCCAATATCATCCGGTATCTTCGAGAGTTCGCGGAAAAAGATAGTGTAATCGACTGGTGTTTGGACCATGAGAGTTTCGAGCTCACTGAACAACTCCGCATGAAAAGTGCCAAGTCCAAGTTTTGCAGTCCACATCTTTTCCATTTTCGTTTGCATCACCGCTGTAAAACCATTTCGAATCTTGTCGAGCTGTTTCAGTGAAGTCTGATGTAAGGCCAACAACGGTTGCAATGACTTACAAAACATGTCGAAATTGCGTTCCGCTGCCAAGGGTTGGTTCAAAAACGAGAAGTGAAGACCTCCTCCTGTCCATGGTTGATACTGTGGATTAAAGACATCACAGAAACCGAATGGCCCGTAGTCGAGTGTGAAACCACCGGCAGCACAGTTGTCGCTATTAAAGTTTCCCTGACAATAGCCTACACGGATCCAGTTAGCCACGAGCGAAGTAAGACGGCTGCGGAACTCCCGTGCAAGCAACACTAGTTTTTCGGCGGTGCTCAGGTTCTTATCTACAACATCAGCATACTCACGATCGATCAAGTGTAATACAATCTTTTCGAGTTCCTCCATCGCATTTGGGTGTTCCTTCTTTCGGGCTCGACGGGCAAAGAGTTCGATTTGACCAACTCGAATAAACGACGGGGCGACGCGCGTTGAGATGGCAACCGGCTCCGATATCATTATGTCGGGATCCTTCGATATCGCCCCCTCCGAGTACCACGGTCGCTGTACCTTCTCCGTTTTCGAAACGTACAAAGCCAAAGACCGTGACGTTGGCACTCCGAGCGCATACATATGCTCCTGTGCCAGAAATTCTCGGACACTTGATCGCAGTACGGCACGACCGTCTGCACCACGACAGTATGGCGTTCGACCGCCACCTTTCAGCTGCATTTCCCAACGTCGTCCATTGATAATTGCTTCAAGTACGGAAACTGCACGACCGTCGCCATAGCCGTTACCGGTTTGGAACGGGCATTGTTGGTAGTATTCGGTACCAAAGATGGAAAGTGCATAGCCACTCGCCCAACCAACCTTACGCATCGGTTTCGGAAGCTGCGAAATGTCTCCAGAGAACATCCGGACGAAATCGACTGACTTCGCCATGCTATCGGCAAAACCAAGTTCATGGAAAAAATTTTTACTATGCGCGACGTACTCGGGTTCTTTGATTGGAGTGGGTTTGACGGGGACAAAGTGTCCAGTGAAGACTTGCCGGGGCTCATGGTCAGCTCCGTTTGATTTCGCATCAGCATCGCAATTGAGCGTATCCATAAGCGAATAATTTGCAAAATTTGCGAGTTCATCTAGTGTCGAGATGGTTGGGAGTGTATTCTGAGACAGTCTATTTTTCATTGGTCTACTTTTCATAGGTTTACGGTGGCATCATGACGCTGATAAAAAGTTACATTTTAAAAAAAACTAACTAACGATATTAGGATACTTATTTATAACACCAAAGTTTATCAAACTGGAGCTTTACT
>Ga0209475_10000857_pt1 | contig 46771 bp, 84 predicted proteins | sample tdDd471_FD_187128 | JGI IMG/M metagenome (GOLD analysis project Ga0209475, IMG submission 187128) | Marine sediment microbial communities from the Atlantic coast under amendment with organic carbon and nitrate - tdDd47.1 (SPAdes)... | ecosystem: Environmental > Aquatic > Marine > Coastal >... | reverse complement strand
GCTTGTACCATGTCCATGAGCTTAACCCATTCTTTGCGCGAGTGAATGACAAGTCTCAATTGGTCGCGCATTCCAAGTATGTCCGCGAACGAGGGGCAAGGTTCCTTGGCTTTGTCGCTTTGCTTGTCTGCCATGGCCAGACCCTCGATTGGATGGAACATAAGGCGAACCGTCACTTTTTTTCGTCTTTTATCCTAGCAAATCCGCCGTTTCTTGGCAATACCCTATTTTTATTTGAGATTAGGTATTGACGGTCAATGCGTCAGAGCCTATCTTATACCTATCAGCGCAACAGAGCGCGAAGAAGGAGACTGGAAATGACGGCATTGATTTTGACTGTTTTGTTTATCGCGAGCCTGATCCTGATAGCTTTTGACATTATCGAGACTTCGCAACGCTAAACAATTCACGCCGGGGGCGAGACTGGAATCTTCCCCCGGCGCTAATCCCAAACCTGAACAGAAGGAAATAGGACTATGGAACCGAATATCATAAACGCCCGCACCGTGGCAATCCAAACCAAGTATTATGGACCCACCAACACCAAGGGATCGCGCGTCAAGGCTGATGCTGGCATGGGGCGCACCGCCTGGGTCGGTTATCATTCAGGCGAAACGGATGATCCGCACCGCCGCGCGGCCCTCGCGTTAATCGCTAAAATGGGATGGTCCCCGGCGCTGTTGATCGAGGCTCACGGCGAGACTGGCAACACCTATACAATGGTCAATCCTCACGACCTTGAAAATCTCCGGGTTGAGACCGTGGAAGCTGGCCGGGTTTTAGCCGATTAATGAGGCGCTAGGGGCTGGTTCCGGCCAGCCCTTAACCCGCGTTAATGGTGACGCGATAGAAGGAGACTGGAAATATGGCTTATTTTGACCGCTTTGACATTGTATCGGCACATTACGCCTTCGCGGTGGACTATCATTCCGGCCAGTGGTCGGACCTGTACGCGAGGCAATGTCGCATCTCTAAGTATTTCACGCCGGGGGCAATGTGGAAAGGATACGAAAGCCTGACCGAAAACGGCAAAGAAATCTATGACCGCCTCGAAGCCGCCGGGGCCGCCCAATGACCCCGAACCAACTACAAACCAGGCTCGCCCGTCTATACGGCCCGCGCCTATCACGCTGGGGACTATGCAAAGCCTTTGCCGATGACGCTGGCATTCACCCTGACACGGTGCAGAAATGGTTTAACGGGGTAAACCCCTTGCCCAAATGGGTAGGGCTTGCCTTGGAGGCGTTACAAACTCGCAAGGGATAATTCAAACTAAAGGAGACCGAGCAAATGGGTAAAATTGATAGACTGCGCCTTGGGCGTCACCCCCAAACGGGGGCGTATAGCGTCGCGGCGCTGGATCATAACGGCAACGTCACGAGCTTGATGCAAGACGCCAAGGGCTTCCCGTTTGAGACGATGGACCCCGTAGAGGCGGGCGCTACAATCGCCGCAAAGGCCAAGGAACTTGGTGTGTCGTGGGAGCGCCGAGACAGGGGGTTAGCCCAATGATACCAGCACAAATCAGGGCGGCAAAGCCGTCAGAAATACTCGATGACGTACGCAACTATTTCGACCAGCGCGCGGACGCTGACCAACCTCAAGGGTCGCCCCACACCTACCCAAACGAAGAGCTGGCATTGCTTGCTGATGTTGACGCGGCAATTGACCTACTGCGGAAACTGGACCAATGACCCGCCAACACTAAACCCGCTGGTGAAAATTTACGCCTTGGAGCCTTTGGAGTCTTTCCACCCCTGGACCCATTTACGGTGGACATCTTCCCGGTCAGGGTACTTAAACACCCAACTCTGGCCGGGGGATGCGTAAATATCCATAAGCAAATCTTCAAGACCAACAGAGTAATCAAGTCGTTGTGTCTCGTCCACAAACATGACATGGCAAGAAACGCCGCCCGCCCCATCACCGTACCCCACCATCTGACAGCACGAATCCCCCAGAAAGCCGTAATGAAAAAGAATGTCAGCCATCGCCGCGCCGCGCTGTTCGCACCCACGCGGTCCTCAACTCATCCCACACAAACCCCGCCGCAAGCAATTCTTTCTCAAGCACCGAAAGCGCCCGCTCCGACCCAATCACCTTAACACGGTCGCGCGGCCCAAGAATTATTGCTTCCTCATACTCTCCTGTCATTAACCTATCCTTTTTTTGAGTCTCTCCACCCTGCTACCCACTTGCGGTGGAGGATTCCGGGCTCGTAGGGGCTCTGACACCTTTCCCCACCCTTCGCTGCGTCCCTTCCCGCCTGATATGCCTTGACCTGCATCTCATGGTCCTTGCGATACGGCGTCTCCACCTTGGAAACAAACTCAACCGTCGCCCCACCCGGCGCAGCCTCGATCAATTCCTTGGCTTGCACCATCTTGGCAAACTCATCTTGCGGATTGGCTTCCACCGTTTGCAGCGCGAATAAAACCGCGTCCCGTGAAAACCCGTGGCCCATGATGTCGGAAACCACGTCATCCCGAGATCCAAGGGCCTTGAGATAGGCGCGCTGGGCGTCCTTAAGTTTCACCATCAATTCATTCAGGGGCGGGTGACGCATTGCTCTTATCTCGCTCATCTTCGGGGATCTCATCTTCGCTATGGGTTAGCCTGTTAATGCGGTCGTAAACGATCTTGGCATGTGACCTGCGCTCCAGTGCGCGCTGCCGCTGCTTGATTTTTGCCCCGATCATGCGGCGCAAGTTCTGCCCCAATTCTTCCAACTCCTCCTCGTCCCATTCCGGCACTTGAACCTGAAGTTGATATCTGGCGTCCAACCTCTCGATTAAATACGCCACGCGATCCAAAATGCTGTACGGGTGCCTGTTCCCCATGATATTGTTGCACTCGTCGCAGGAATTTACCGTCTCCTGCCCGGCGAAGTTCCGGGTTCCCCGCCCTACGTTTATTCTCGCTGAGTGGGCGAAGATGTGATCCCGGCTGGTTCCGAGTTCCCCACAGTAAAAACACTTCAGTCGGTTCTCGCGGTGATACCGCTGACGGCATCGGCCAGAGCAAAACAGTCTGGAGTTCAATTCGACGCGAAATCTCGTGCCGCAGTATTGGCAGTCTCGGTTCGTGGCCACAATGTACCTCACAACGGCTCAGGGCCGTCACACAGTTGCAGTTACGATCCGAACGTATCATTTTGACATTTCCCCCAAACGCACCCCTAGGCGAGCTTCTGAGGCGTTTTTGGTTTTTGCTGATCGCGGGCCTCATTTACGCCCGCCATAAAAAGCCCAACTGAATACGCCGAATAGTTCAAGCAGAACCCAGAATCCGATGATTGACAGCCACTTCTGAAAACCAACAGCCCCCTCCGGCGTTATTGACCAGAGCAAATCTGGGTATGCTATGGGGCCGAACACGATCACAGAAATAACGCCAAGTCGGCCAACAAGCCCCCTCACCACATTCGTCATCGCCTTTCCTCACTCACTATCGCGCAGTTCCCGTCACGGCGGGTCAGAGCCCCGTATGTTGGCCTCCACCACATGCACTTTGACCCTACGCATTTGCCATAGCCCTTACCGCCCTCCAGATTTGCGATCAGCGCAGCTGACGCAAGTAGTGGGCAAAAGCATTTTTTGGCTTCTTCTTCGTTCATCTCATTCTCCATCTGGATACCTCACAGCGTATGATAGTATGATTGCCCGGCCTTCATCGCGGCCCGCTCTCTGGGTGATTTTCCGGCTCACGGTTCGGTCGGTGATCTGCATCGCGTCCTTGCGGGGCATCACCACAAGGGCGAGGTCCAGTGTCTCCATCAACCATTCGGCGGTGGGGGTGATATTAAACGGCCTCTTGCCCCATTCGCGGTCAAACCCTTCGATCTTGGAAAGGTGGCCATCGGCAAGGCCCGTCATGTCGTCCAGCTCCAGGTGATGAAGGCCCAATGCTTCCCTTCGATCTCTCAGGGCTTCATAGAAGGCGGCTGTATTGGGGATAAGGCGGGGTTTCATCTCATTCCTCCCGCCGCGAGAAACACGGGTCCGCTGTTAGACGGACCCTCCCGTTTCTTCTGGCGTTCCAATACTTCGCGTTCCATGTCGGTTAGCTGTCGTTCACCACCCGAAAGCACAACCCATCCTCGGTCAATGGCGTTGTTGACCCAGACCTTCCATGTTTTTGACCAATCGAGCTTCGTTGAGCCCTGCCCCGTCTTGTTGCCCCAGTATTCCGTGAACTTCTCAACCTCCCGATTGACCTGATGCTCGGAAAGCCCTTTGGAAGTGGCCCAATCTCGGTCGAGCTTCAGAGGAAAATCATCGGGCATCCTCGTAGCCCTTTTTTTGGCTGTTCGCGCGGTTACAGGTTCCCTTACTGGTTCTATTACAGGTTTGGGCGTCACACTGGCGCCCGTCTGTGTCGTATTTGACGCCCCTTCCGCGTCACACTGGCGCCCCTCTACGGGCGTCACACTGGCGCCCCTAGCGACATATTCAGCATTTACCCAGTAGGTCGTCGGCTCCCCCGGCCTCCCCGTCGAATGTTTGGCAATCCTGATGTACCCCATATCCTCAAGCGACCGCAGCGCCCTCTGGACGGTCCGCCTGCTACTGCACGATGCACGCATTAACCGCTCAACAGTGGGCCAACACTCCCACCCGTGGTCTTCCTTGGCGTGCTCGGCAAGCACAATCAGGACCAGCTTTTCGGATTGGGTGAGATTGTGATCACCGTAAATGACTTGGTGGACAAGATTGAAACACATGGGAAATCCCCGCAGTTTGCCCGCAGCGAAAGAAGGTGGGCGGCGCTCCTGCGGAAGCGAGCGCAACGCGGGGATCAATCCGCGCTTTGTGCGCCCCATAAAAGAATATCCTCTGTCGGACAAAATGGCAACATTACTCACCGATGCCCCCGGTCGCTGAATGTCGTGGTGCTTGCGTCGAAACTGAGTTCAAAATCCCCGGTCGGCCCGTGTCGCCACTTGGCCAGAATCAGGTCAGCGGTCCCAGCACAAACGCGCAGCGCCTCGCTGGTGTCTTCGGTCAGACCCTCCATGCGGAGGTAGTATTCTTCCCGGTAAGGAAACAGGATCACGTCCGCGTCCTGCTCGATGCTTCCTGAATCTCTGAGGTCCGATAGCGTGGGCCGCTTGACCGCTCGCTGCTCTACGGCTCTGGAAAGCTGGGAAAGGGCGATGACAGGCACATTCAATTCCTTGGCCAATGCTTTGAGCCCACCCGTGATTTCAGTCACGTCATTTGTGCGGTTGTTCTGGGTTTTCCCCGAACTGCCCATTAACTGCATATAATCGACGACGATATAATCCAGGCCCTTGGTTCTCTTGACCCTCCGGGCCTTTCCCGCGAGCTGTGAGAGGCGCAATGCCCCGCGCTCGTCAATCTCCAGAGGAAGGCTCTTTATCTTCTCACGGGCGTCTCTAATCGCCCTGTATTGGTTCTCGCTGATGTTCCCGCGCTGCACGTCTTGGGCACTGATGCCCGTCTCCGCGCTCATGATGCGCTGGGCCAATTGGTCCGCGCTCATTTCCATGGAAAAGAACAGGCCGGACTTGCCTTCTTTTGACATATTTATGGATATATTTGTGGCTATTGCGGTCTTACCCATTCCGGGGCGACCCGCGATCACGATCATATCCGTGGGGTTGAACCCTCCCATATGGGCGTCAAGGCATCTGAGGCCCGTCAGGTGCCCGCTTGGGCCATTCCGCCTGAAGGCTTCTTCAGCGCGTGTCAGGGCGTCCTGTGAGGCTCTGTCGAAGGATTTGGAGCCCTCCTTCACGTCCTTGCTCAACAGCCCGTCCAGAGACGCTTGAATATCCTCGATCTGGGCTTCGGGGTCGTTGTCTATATCGTCGTGAAGCGATTGCTCGACAATCTCGGTGCCCATATCGTGCAGCCCGCGCCTTACACTCAGGCGGCGAACAAGATTCGCATGATCTTTCACAATGGATGCGGGGACGGAATTGGCCGCGAGGTTCGAGAGATAGCCTGAACCAATCTCCTGCATGGCAGGGTCTTTATCGAAATAGTTGCCGAGGGTCAGGGGGCTTGCCGCCCCGCCCTTCTCGATCATCTTTGTGATGACATTGTATATACGCTGGTGCAGCCCTTCGGAAAAATCATCGGGGGACAGGATAGAATCCACCCCATAGAACGCCTCGTTATTCATCAGCAGGCAGCCCAGAACCATCTGCTCGGCTTCGATGTTGGATAGGCTTTCTCGGGCTTCCTCGGGGTCAGTCATCCGCATCACCGGGGTTCTTGCCTATGGTGCGCTGCTCTTGATACCATCCACCGTCTAACGATTTGTCCCAAGCCTTTTTCATTCCCGGGCTGAACCCATAGTCAACATAGAACGCGAGATTTGGGGGGCACGGATACCACCACGCCATTCCCGCATCTATCCCCTGCCTGCGTTGAGCGGGGTCGTTCTCATCCAGCACTTGCGGATAGAGAAGGTGAGACGCTAACGGCGCTTCGCCACGATCAAGGGAATCTTTGAGGCAACGGCGGGCGTATTCTGTATTGCGCTCAATTTGGCCAGCGAAAGGCGACTCTATGATGACCCGTTTCATTCTCCAGCCTCCAATAAATCCACTTGCTTGGGTTTTGGTGCTGGCGGTTCAATAAACATATCGGGCTGCGCGTAAGCCTTCTCAATCCGCTTGCAGGCGATGTCAAAATAACCTTCATCCAATTCAATGCCGATGAAGCGGCGACCTAGCTTGACGCAGGCAACGCCTGTCGTGCCTGAGCCCATGAAAGGATCGAGGATGGTTTGGGCATTGGGGAGAAAGCCGAGACACCACTTCATAAGGGCGACGGGCTTTTGGGTTGGGTGGTCCATCTCCGCGTTTGTTTTACGGTAAGTAAATTCCTTGAGGGCCGCCGTTCGGGAAGTCCATGCTAGTTCGCCGTCTGAGAAATCTCCACCGATCAACTTTTGCCAATAAAGCCAGCCCATTCTAGGGGGAAGAAGGTCCGCAAAATAGTTCCCGCCCCAAATGATTGATCCTGCGGGTGCCGCAGCAATCCATTCGAACACCCTCGCATCGGGGCGCGATTGGTCCCACGACTTCTTTTCCTGAACCTTAGCGCGAGACGATTTACGGTGCCCCCGCCCGCCGTCCTGTCCAATCCCATAGGGCGGGTCTGTCACCACCGCATCGACAGGGTCGAGCGTGGGCATGACTTCAAGGCAGTCGCCCAAGATCAAGCGGCAGTCGCCAATCTGTTCCTCGCGCCACTTGGTCATTCGCTTACTTCCGCCCCAAGGCTTGCGTAACCCGCGATGTCGATCCAGTTGTCGGCGTGGGATTGGCCGCTTCCGATGCGGACCAGCTTTTGAATGATGTTGAACACCGCCGCGTCATGGGCGCTTGAGGCACCGGGCTTGAGGCCCTGATACACGCGGAACATTTCAGCGGTCGCGGCCATGACATTGTTGCAATCGCCATAACGTTCGTGACGCTCTGTGATTATCTCTTGTGCTTGGGAGAGGATGGATTGGGGTTGTTCACTTACTGCCTTGGGGCATGGGTGATTTATTCCGACGCCGCATTCCGCGCAAACGTAATCACCCGTGAGCGCCGAGCCCTCGAACACGAACTTACACAGCGGTCGGCCCAAGGTACTCATTCCCCACCCCCAACAACACCACGGCCCCTGGCATTAGGGCGGTACGCGGCGGCACAATGGCCCTCGCAATAGGAACGGTGTTCTACTGACGGGCGACCACAGAAATGGAAATCGTCATGTTGTGGGTCGCCTATCGGCCATTTGCACATGCCGTCTTTCAGGTCAGCGAGGGTGATATATCCGCTCTCTGTCTTGACGGGCGGGCCAGCATTGATGACGGGGGGCTTGGGCATAGGCTTGGGCATGGAAACGCGGGGACGCCGCGCCCCATCGTGGGGGTACATCTTGGGGCTTGGAATGCCCAGTCTGTGCAGCTTACCCATGACGGCGTTGCGGGTTGTATCACCCAACCGGACAGCAATCTGTAGTGCGGATTCCCCCGCCAACCAGCGGCGTTTCAGTTCATCCGTTCTTTCTTCCGTCCACGGTGCCATTACGTTTCCTCCTACCTTGACGTTATTTCGACAATCTCAACCCCATGCTCGGCTTCCGCATGTTTCTTTTTCCATTTGTAAAGGGGGGTTTTGAACCCCTTTACGTCCTCAATGATCTCCCGCCCCGAATCCGCGTCGATATAGCGGAAATCCGCCACATACTTGCCAATCTTGATGTTGGTCAGCCCTTCTTCGGTGAAGCCCGTGGCATGAAGGGGGAACACGGGCTGGAGTTCGAGCCATTCAATCTCGCCAGCCATTTCCATGTATTTGAGTTCTTCGTACCGCTTTGCTTCAGCTTTTGATGCGAAGGTAATGCCATCAATGGTGGTGCGCTTGGCCTTGTATTTGCTCATTCCCGCCCCTCGGCAAAATCACCAAGAGGGGTTCCTTCTAGGCCAAAGGCGGCGGCAATAAGGTCGGCATCGTGAATTATTGCGGGGTCGCCGTTTTCATCGAATTCCGCCAGCGCCCGCTGCAATTCCCGTTTCTTGAAGAAATGCTCGAAGGCTTTGACGGGAATACCGTGCTCTCGTTTCGCTTCCTCAAGAACAATGCGCTGATCTTCTTTCAGGCTGTCAATCTCGGCCTTGTGTTCTTCTTTCAGCTTGTCCTTGGTGGCTTCCAGGGTGTCAAAGCGAGAGACGTATCTCTCGATAACATCGGGGTCAAATCCGTTTCCGTGTGATAGATTGTTGGTGTTTTCAGCCATGAGGTTCCTCGTTAATGTGGGACGGCGAGGTTACTTGGGGGCAGCCCCCGCCGCCCCTAGCCCTTGACAGTGGTGTTGGGGGGACTGCCAGGGGATTTGCGTTTCATGTATTGATATACGCGGTCAGCGGTGGCCAAAGAAGGCGACCGCCCACCACGTACTTTGGAGATAAAGCCCGTGTCATTCACGGCCTCACGCCCGAACTGGGCCTGCGTAATGCCGGACGCTTTTATGAACGCCTCGCATTCGCGCAAAAACTTCTTCGTGCTATTCATGGGGTCAATTTGCGGCAAAAAAAAATGTCTGTCAATTGCATTTCAGCATTGACGCCGTTGCCGATTGGAATTATGTTGGGGACAAGGAGGAATTGAGATGACCGAATCAAAATTTACGTCTGGGCCTTGGGAGATTGATTGGCCCGCTGTCGCCGCCCTTGGCAAGTATGAGCGGGTGCTGATTGGCGCTGATGGCCGAAATGGTGGCATCTACGTCGCCCACGCTTTCGGTCCTCACCGCGAAGCCAACGCCCACCTTATAGCGGCTGCGCCTGAACTTTATGGAGCGTTGGAGCTTTTGCTTGATCTCGACCTCTACATGGACGGCGAGGGAGTTGTGCAGGTTCGCAATGCTGACAGCGAAGAGGGTCGCAAGGCGGTGGGAGCAGCCATTGATGCTCTCGCAAAAGCCAGAGGTGAAAGCAAATGACAGCCATACCCAAAAGAACGGCTCTGGATTCAGCGCGGCATATTTCCGAACTGTGCGCCGAAGTCCTTGAGCGCGTGAAGGCGAACCGGGGACGGGCCTTCCGCGATGAAGAAGATCAATGTCCTAGATGCGGCAAGCCCGCAGCTCTTGGTGCATGTGTTGAATCTGATTGTCCGCTGGAGGGTTCGGAATGAACACCCTCCACAACATTCAAAGCCTCGATGATGCCCGTTTGGCATTGTCTGCCATCGCGGACTGGCGCGAGAAGCCGGACTGGTCCCAACACCGAAAACTCGGGAAGCGTCATTGCGGAATTGCCAGAACCAACCTCGGGACAACGATCTTGATCTGGAAAACAACTTCCGGTTGGCATGCCGAAATTAATGAACGTACTTTGGAGGGTGAGTGATGGAGAAGAAATATACGCCTGGGCCTTGGAAGGTTAAGAAACAATCTCCGTCGCAGATTGGTATCAGGGCTAACAGCCACTTCGTCGCGTTCCTCAATTACGGGGCACTTAACCCAAACTTAGACGTTCAGCAGGTAGCCAACGCCCACCTTATAGCGGCGGCACCGGAGCTTTATGAGGCAGCCCAAGCGGTACTCAAGTTCATATTTGATGAATACGGGTCCGAGGAATGGGTTGCCAGTCATGGCGACCCTGTAGCCCCCGAGGCCCGCGCCGTTCGGGACGCGCTTGCGGCAGCCCTCGCAAAAGCTGAAGGAGAACAACAATGAGCAATGAAACACACGGCCCGCAATTCGGTGGCGTTGATGAGTGGCGGGCGTGGCTTGATGAGGCCCTCTGTCGCACGGACGAGCTTTCGATACCGCTTGGGTACGCGAAGGCAATCAGCGCCGCGTTTGCCGTAATCGCAAGCCTTCAAAAGCGCGTTGAAGAATTGGAGGCGTCCCAATGACCCACCACCACCTAATGCTCGCGGCCCTTTGCTTTGGTGCCCTTGTGGTGGCTTTACCGCCTTTGATGTTTCCGGGGGCTGTGTGCTTCTTTGGCTGGCTTCTTCTTGTTGATGAAACTGTGGTTGTCACGGGTGCTGACCCTGATGGATGGCCCGAATGGTTGGAGGATATGTCGTGAGTGACTACGAGATTAAAAACGCGCGAATAGAGTCCGCGTCGATCCGGTTTGACCGAGGCTGTTTCTTGTCGGTCACGCTTGGTCTTAACTACGGCGGGAGCGGCCAAGGCTTTGGTGGCTATGTGCTTGGGGCCAAGACAGGGCAGGGTGCAAAAGCGGAGGCCGCCAACCGCGAAGGATTTGCGGGGCTATTCATTGTCCGCGTCATGGAGATTGCTGGCGTCGATGACTGGTCGGATTTGGTCGGCAAGACGATCAGAGCAGAGGCGAGCTTTTCTGACGTTCGGCGCATCGGCCACATCCTGAAAGATGATTGGTTTTCCCCTGCGGAGGAATTTAAAAAGCTCCGAGACGCACCTTCCGAGGGCGACTCCCAATGACCTTCCTCCTCACTGAAACAATAAAGCTCGCTGTTCTGGTTTCGGCTCTGTGTGCCTTTGGTCTTCTTCTTAAGGGGGTGGGGCTGTGAGCACACTACACAACATCTCAACCCTTGAGGAAGCGTCTCAGGTGCTTGATGCCATCGAGAATTTCCGCGAGCGGACTGATTGGCCCCAACACAAAATTCACGGGAAGCGCAACGGCGGAGCGGCGCGGTTTGGTGATGTACTTGTGTGGGTTTGGCAAACCAGCGAGGGCTGGCACGGTGAGGTTATGCCCAATGACTGACCACACAAAAGACGAGCAACCGGGTTCTTGGCGACTGACGGATGAACAGTTGGCCGAGGCTCAAGGTAAGACCCTTGAGGAGTTCAAGCGGTGGCAGGAAATCAAATGCCGCCCTGCTATTCGCCTGGACAACAAAGGTGATTACGCGGGCACAACAGACGCATACGAGAACGCCACTGGCTACGGAATTAAATGGGGCTCGGAGGAGTGATGTCTAAGACAGAAGAACTGGTTAAGCGGTTGCGAGAGTACGTACACAACATGTCCCAATTATCTGGGTCGCCAGAGAGCGATTATGTGGAGACGGACGCCGCCGACCATATAGAAGCGCAACAGTCCCTTATTGATGAGTTGGTGGGGGTGCTTGGTGACCTTCGCCAGTTTGCCAGACCGTCGAACTGGGATGAGGCGGAGGCATACGTCACCGCTTATGGCTATGGCCCGGATTCTTGGCGTGCCCTTGACGCCGCCCTCGCTCGCGCTAAGGGAGATACGGAATGACCCTCGATCAACTTGAAGAACTGAAAGCGCGTCTAACCGCTGCAACAGGGCCGGATGATTTACGTCCCGTGTGGGAGTTGTCCCAGATAAAGAGCCTTGGTTATGAGGCGGGGTGGAACAATCTTGATTGCGCTGTGTTCGAGCAAATGTGGGACGCGGGGGCACATCTTTCAGCGGTAATCGCTCTTACAGAAGCAGTGCTGCCGGGGTGTATCCGCTCGTCCATTCAGCAGACCACGGGGCACTTCATCGGTGCCGTAATAATTCTTGGCGACCCGGCGGAGCTTTTTGAAGTCACACACAAATCCGAACCCATCGCCCTCCTCCTCGCTACTGTATCCGCCCTTATTGAACGGGAGAAGAATGATGGGTGAGGTTGTTTCAATTACAGACCGCGCGGGGCACTCCCTCTCAACGCCCGCGCCAGCGGGGGAGTCTGCCCTCCCCGATTCCCCCGCAACCATCGACGTAGAGCAGCGCCTTCATTCGATAAGGAGTCAGGTCGATGCGCTCTATGCGGACTGTCAGCCGGGGTCTGAATACCTGGAAGCACTGAAAGATAATGCCGGGTTTCTAGGCCCCATCATGCAGCAACTATTGGAATGCGAAAGGCTAACGAGGAAATGACCACAGCTAAAGAAATCTGGGACACGAAATAATGTTTACGAAAGAGCAAATTGAAGAACTGGAAGCGCCGCTATCGCGTGACGTTGTAAGCACGCGAAGCCAAGCGGGCCGGAACCTTTCCTACATCGAAGGCTGGCACGCCATTGCGGAGGCCAATCGCATCTTTGGGTTCGGTAACTGGGATCGTGAAACCGTCTATTGCCGCGAGGTGAGCCGCGTCGATAATGCGGGGAAATCAGGCGACTTGTGGAAGGTTGGTTATGAGGCCGAAGTCCGCATTGTGGTGCGGGGTCCAGAGCGCGACACGGTAGCGCGAACGGGGACGGGCCTTGGCTCGGGCATCTCCAAAGACCTGTTCGAAGCCATTGAAGGCGCGGCGAAGGAAGCAGAAACCGACGCCATGAAACGCGCCCTGATGACCTTCGGTAATCCGTTCGGCCTCGCCCTCTATGACAAGACACAAAAGAACGTGGGGACCAAGCCCAAATCATCCGCGCAGCTCAAGAAAGACGGCGCATGGGAAAAGATCACATCAAAGATTGATGCGGCAGAAGACACAACACACCTTGACCTGATTATGAAGGAAATCGCTCCGGAGGTTAAGGGCTGGAACGAAACCTATAAGCGAGAACTGCGTGAGCATTGTTCGAAGAAACGATCCGAGCTGGAAATCAAAGACCAACTTGGCGACACAAACGTTATGGCAGCGGGGTAAGAGAGATGAGTGAGCTAGAGGCACTACGCGCATTCGCCAAAGAAATTTTCGACGACTACTGGCTGGAGGGACCCGACCTTGATTGCGCCGAGCTGCAAGAGCTTGGCGTCAAGCACGGCATTCTGAAGCATAAGTTGATGGAGCGGCCCTGCGGGGGTAGCGACTGCTGCACGTGCCTGAGTGAGAATGGCCCCGCATTCTTTCCTGACTGCTGTTATCGGAAGACTTCGATCATCGGGTACCCGGAGCCGTTCTCCGACCCGGCGGCTAAAGGAGAACCACAATGAGTGGATCAGTCAATAAGGCAATCCTGCTAGGACACGTTGTCCGTGAGCCGGAAGTGAAGATGACTTCATCGGGGCAGATGATTGCGAATTTCAGCATCGCCACGAATGAGAGTTGGCGGGATAAACATTCTGGGGAACGGAAAGAGAAGACGGAATATCACCGTGTTTCCTGCTTCTCCGAGCCCCTGTGCAAGATCATTGAAAAGTACGTCCACAAGGGGACGCAGCTCTACATCGAGGGTTCTGTCCAGACGAGAAGCTGGGAAGATCAGTCAGGCGCTAAACGCTATTCAACCGAGATTGTGTTGCAGGGGTTCAACTCCACGCTGGCGCTTCTTGGTGGGCCACAAACATCTACTGACCGTGAGGTCGGAAATGTGGATGACGATTCTCAAATTCCATTTTGAGGCAGATGACGTGCAGAAGCTCAAAGTTCTCGATTTGTTTAGCGGTGTGGGCGGGTTTAGTCTTGGCCTTGAGCGCACGGGGTATTTCGAGACGGTTGCCTTCTGCGAGATCGAGCCGTTTTGCCAGAAGGTTCTCAGGAAGCATTGGCCAGAGGTAGTAATTTGCGATGACATTACCAGTCTCAAATATCGAGAGGATGTGGACCTGGTTACGGCGGGTTTCCCCTGCCAGGACGCATCGCTCGCGGGGTCAAGTGCCGGAATTACCGGAGAGCGTACAGGACTGTTCTGGTATGTGGTGCGAGCCCTTTGCATGGTGGGACGCCCAGTCGTCTTGTTGGAGAACGTGGCAGCGTTGCTTGGACGAGGGGTGGGGACGGTTCTCGGGGCCATGGCCCAGATCGGGTATGACGCGGAATGGAATTGCTTTCCTGCGTCGGCAGTTGGCGCACCACACTCCCGCGACCGCTTTTGGGCTCTTGCCTACCCCCGCGAAAAGGGATGGAAAGGACCTGTCATCGACTGGCGTACCTTTTCCTGCACAAGTCGCCAGGAAGTCACCAAGCTTGGCGACTGTCGCGCAATCTGCGGGCCTGAGTGGGCATCAGGTTTCGAGGCTGTATCAATGGGCGATGGGCTACCCGCTCGATTGGTGCGAGATACTATTGACTGCTGTGGAAACGCAGTCGTCCCCCAAATCCCCGAACTCATCGGACACGCAATCGCAAGAGCAGAAGGGCTGACAGAATGAAGGATGAATTTACCAGCGAGTCTGCCGCGTTTGCCTGCGGGTGCTTCTGTGGTGTTCTCGGGGCATTCTCGGTTCTCATTATTGTTTCATGGGTGATTGCATGACCGAATGGCAGCCAATTGAAACAGCACCAAAGGACGGGGTTTATATTCTTGCGTTGTGCCGAGCTAATCCCCTTTCCCCGAGGCGCTATGAGTTTGCAAGAATGGGCGCGCGGGGGTGGATTAGGCAGGACGGTCGTGCGGTGCCCTACGAGCCAACCCATTGGATGCCGTTACCGGAGCCACCCCAATGACCAAGCGCAAGAGCCCCACCCCCAATATGTACCGCGAGATCTGCATGAGGCAGATGGCGAAGGGCTACGTTATCCATGTCGGAAACGGCTCTTATCGGCTTGGGTGTCCTATCTGTGAGAAGGCTATCGACCCGCTATCGAAAATGGTTCGGGAACATTGGCAGGCATTGGAACGTGGTGGGGAAGATGACCCGTCAAATATGTTCTTCGTCCATGCCCATTGCGCGAAGGCCAAGACATTTGGAACAGGTGCGACCACACATGGTTCAGACATTGGGGAAATCGCAAAGACCAAGCGCCTAGAGAAAGCCCGTGAGGCAATGGAACGGGGAGATAAGCCGAAGCCCAAGGCGAAGATTCAATCACGCGGGTTCGGCAATACGAAATTCAAAAAGAAACTTGATGGAACGGTGGTTGAACGATGAACGGATGGCAAGAACTTAAGCACGGCGAACCGATGTGGAATGAGTGGGTGTTGGTGTTTGCGCCGCGATTTGGTGCCTGCAAAGCGAAAATGCAAAAACTAGAAACGGGTGGTCCGTATGTGTGGCGGCTGTTTGACGGTGGGCCTGAGAGGTGGTCGCGGGCGGTCATAATCCACCCAACCCACTGGATGCCCTTACCTGAACCCCCGAAGGAGAACGACAATGCAAAAAACTGACCTACAAATCCTCATTGAAGACGCGCCCCGTATTGCCTTGGGGACTGCCCTTATTGGCTTGGTCGGGGGCTTTACCTTGGCCTTCGGGGCTTGGGTGTTCTTCCTGTTTCTTGGGCTGGTGTTCGGGCTATGAGCAATCAAGGCCATAACCTTCCCGAGCTTGGGCCATACGCAGAAATGTGGCGTATCGCGGCAGAGGACTTTGAACGCGCCAAGTATGCCGTCGCGGTAAAGGAGAACGAGCTGGACGTGAAACTGGCCGTGATCCTTGACCATGACGAAGGCGCGAAGACAACGGCCAAGGAGCGAGCGAAGAACCATCCAGAGTATCAGCGGCTTCATAAGGAAGTCCTGGCGACACGCCTTCAGATGCGGCTCAAGCAGACCGCCCTCAAGGCTGCGGAGATGGGCTTCGAAGAATGGCGCACAAGATCCAGCAACAGGCGGTCGGAGATGAATATACGATGACTAACACCCCCACCATATACGGCTACCCATCTGCGCTCGGGAACCTTCCTGATGATATGGCCTACGTGAAAGAGGCGGTGTTGGCTTGGAGGGATTGGCCGTGGAATGGCGCGGAACGTTGGGGGCTATCCAGTCCCCTCGATGTGTTTGAGGAAGTATCCTCGGCTCTAGAATACAGCCAGAAGAAGAACGCCAATTGGCCACGCCCAGATGATGTGCTCGCGCTGGTTTGTCGTGACGCGATGTGGTGCGACTGCGAGGGGTTCGCCTGTTGCTATGCATCACTTGCTCACCGCGCACTGGGAATAGACCCCGCAGATATATTCGTGACGGTGATGCACCTTCCGAATGAGGATGCGGTTTCTTTCCCGAAGGGCTATGACCCCGCACACCCATATCGGGTGAAGGCGATTGTGACCCCCATGATCCATGCCGTATGCGTTATCAGAACCGAAGGCGGCAACAAGGTGCTGGATCAACGCGCTATCGAGGTCGTGGATGATGCGCCTGATGCGGACATTGTTCCGATATTTTCAATCAACTTGAATGGCGAAGTGTTTTGGCACGGAACGCCAGCACAGAAGAAAGGCGGTGAGTGATATGGCCGAGTATCTCCTAGATAAAGACACGGGCATTATTCACATCGCCAGCGATGCCGGGTGTGGCGAATTTACTTTTTGCGACAGAGATTTTTCTAGTGCGGCGGACGGTAGTGATGGCGAAATTGTAAATCCCGGCGCAAGCAACGGGCCTGCCAATTGTGCGGAATGCAAAAACTCCATTGATCGTTTGCGGGGCTCAATGAAGGGTGCCCGCTTTTCTAAAGTCTTGAAGGACCCCGCCCATGACTGACATCAACATTTCAGAAGAAGCGGTGGAGCGGCTTGCGCAAAACTTGGAACACCGCAAAGCGCATGTTCACTATTCTCATGATGCCGAATTGCTCCAACAGGATGCGGACCGCGTGCGCGCCCTACGCTCTGCACTGAGTGAGGCGGAGCGTGGCTTGCGTTCTTCTAAGCGGGAACTGCGGGCGGAAAATTGGGAACGGGTTGACGCACAGTCTCGCGCAACCAAAGCGGAACGCCGCGCCGAAACCGCAGAAGCCGAAGCCGCCAAGTGGAAGAAGCTGGCGGGAGAGTTGGCGGGGGCAGCGGCCTACGCCGATGAAATATCATTGGCGATTGACGTTTCGTGTATGCCGCCCGGATACGGCCTAGAGCGTCAGAAGGTCCGCGACATTCACCACGCACTATCGCCCGCCCTCGCCGCATACGAAGCACAAGTGAATAAAGGAAAGGAAACCAAATGACTACCGATGAACTAAATAAAATCAAAGAAGCCCGCGAGGCTTGCGCTAAACGTGCAGAGGATCTTCAGCAGGAAGCTGATGGCTATATGGCAAAGGCAGAACCGCTCTTGCTCAAGGCAGAAATTGCACAGTCAGAAGCCGACTCCCAACGCAATACCGTCATGGGGTGGGATAGTGTTCTTGGGCTCTTGGGCGAATAGGGCCTTGCCCTCTCTATATAGGAGGTGAAGATGGAACTGCCCACCGACTACACGGCGCTCTCCCCTCACGAAAGGAGGGCTGTGCGCGAGCAGTATGTCAGAAAACAGAAAAACCTGTGTTATTATTGCAACGCGCCATTGGGTGAGCCTCCTCCAAAGGAAATTACTTCAAAGCCAATCTATTGGCGGGCATTCCCGCCTAACTTTTTGAAGCATCCTGTACACCTACAACACTGTCATAAGACTAATATGACAGAGGGAGCCGTCCACGCTTATTGCAATGCCGTTCTCTGGCAATACCATGGCCGCTAACCGCCCCGAGGAGAAGACAGATGAGTGAGGTCAATTGGTTTCGGGGGTTTCCTTTGCCAAGTCTTCGGCAATGGTAGAAGTCCACCCACAGAGGGCGTTCTGCTCAATATCAAGTTTGCAAAGTATGAGGTCCATGTTGCGGTTCAGGTCATACCACGCCCATAGGCCAGCCCCCAAAACACCGAAGCCGGAGGCGAACATTGCCACCAGATATGCGGGGGCGTTCTCGTGGATATGCTCTGCTATGCGGTCAATCATTTGTCCAAATCCTTGGGGCCAGCAAAGCCACCTTCCAGATAGCGCGTCAGATCGTCTATGGCCTGGAGCCCCGCCTTGTTCGTCGGGAACCCCATTGTGGTAATGAACAGAAGAACAGCCCATGCGCGTCTTCGCTCGGCGGCGCATTTTCTGACGGGCACGGATTCGAGGTAGGCGCGAGTGACCCATGACGTAGGCTCCGTCTCGCCTTCTTCAGCGCATTCAAATTCATCGCTCATAGGACACCTAGAAGTTTGAGGATGCCGAAGCATAGGAAAGCAGCCACAGCACCGCCGAAAAACAGGAAGGCGACCAAGCCGTCAAAATCAGGAACCATCTCTCACTCTCCTAATGTCTGCCGTGTGCCGCTCCACTTCACCGTACTCGCGGTCATAGACAATGCACTTCATCGCCCTGCCCGAGCGGTAGCCCTGCGCTGCATGCCATGCGTCCTTGGCGGCTAACGTCCGGTGGCATTCCATGACCACGCCCATGTCCTCTTGAACCCTGTCATGGTGAACGTGGCCCGTGTGCCAATAGCGGTAAACGGACTGACCCCAATCGTCTGGGCGATCCACCGCCATAATCTTGGCCAAATCCTTCCACTTGGCCTTGTCACCGTGTGTCGCCCCGATTAGAACCTTTCCAAAGCGCATGTACCAAACCGCGCTCGGGGAAAGCTCTACCGTCACTCTGGGCTCGTTCCGGTAATAGGCGTCCAGCAGGAGGCTCAGGAACACCGCTGAGTGGTCATCGTGATTGCCTATGACATTGCGGATCACCACGTCCCTGTGCTTCTTGAGGGCGCTCTGAACGAGGGTATAAAAGGCCCTCGCCCCTACCTGAAGAACCTTCTGCCAGCGGGTGTCCACATCAAGGACATTGCCGCTTCGCATCGTGCGGTTTTCCATATTGTCCGCATGGAAGAAGTCCCCGAGATTGAGAATCAATGCCGTCTCGGATTTGGGGGCTGACTGAACGAGGCGGGCCATAGCGGCGGTCAGATCGCGCTCGGCAATATCGAGGTCAAAGTCCTCCCCCGCTTCATCGGCCCATGCGTACATCCCTATGTGGGGATCACCCATAGGATAGACGGTAAGCAAGTCCGCCTCTGTTGATTTGGGTTCCTTGGTGGGCTTGACCTTCCCCTTGACGATATCGGCAAGTTCTTCGGCAAAGGCCCGGAACTGTTCTTCCCGTTGTTCCTTATCGGCCTCGGTCTTGACCCACTGGGCTTTGATTTCACCGTCACCGCCAACAAGGGTGGATGTTCCCTTGACCGAGAACCCTAGAGGGGGTGGTTCCTGGATGACCCCGGACGGGACCATCTTGCCTTTTTCTCGTGCTGTCTTCAGGCGGTGCCGCATGGCGCGGGGTGACAAGCCGAGAACGGATGCGGCTTCTGATGTGCTGTAATTACAGCGAACGTATGTGGCTACTGATATGTCTAGGTCTTCGTCACTTAACGGCGGTGTGGGCATGGATAGCCCTCCGGGTTGTTACGAGGAGTGCCCCTTGAACCAAAGCTGGATAACGCCCATAAGGAACAGGAGGCCCATATACGCGCCGATTAATCTGTTACGCCACGCGGTCAGGCCATCTATCCGCTGTTCGTGGTGGTCAAGCCTCGCTCTGATTGTCCCCCGATGCTCGTCCGTGCCCTTGATTGATGTGTCCAATCTCTCGATCATCACGTCCACCTTCCCCTCAAGGCGGGTGATCTTTATGTCGAGGTCATGATGTGTTGGTTGGTCAGCCATCACAAAGCTCCCGCCATACTTCGTTATTCCTGAGAATCTGGCGGGCCGTCTCTGCCGTCAGGACATCATCCTGAGAGACATAGATGGGGCTCAAATACTCGCACTCAGTCACGGGACCACTCGTCGCGCAGCTTATGAGCGGCATCGTCATCAGACATGCCGTCAACACGCCTCTCAGCCTCTTGTGCATCGCGTCTAGCCTTTCCCGCTTGCTTGCCTTGCTTGGCCAATACCGAATCCCCACCGGCTTTCTTTGCGTTGCTGAACACCATCCATAGAAAGACAATGCACAGAGACGCGAATCCGATGAGGACAAAGGTGCCGAAGCTCATTACGAGAGCTGCTTGTTCGCGCCCAAGCGGCCAACAGCCACAAGAACAGCGCCAATGGTGCCGACAAGAGTCATAACCGCGTCGGTCAAGGCATCAGCGCCGAAGGGGAGTTCCCATCCGAGGGTGCCCGCAATAGATACGGCAAACATGATAACGCCGCCCCAGAGGGTGCGGGATTGCCAGAAGGGTTTACTTTCCATGGTCACAGTCCTTTATGTGCATAATCAGGTCGGACATCGCTGCCCGTTGGGCCAAGGCTGGGTAGATTTCCTTGTAGGTATCAACGCTCCGACTTACCCAATGACGGCCAAAGAATGGGACGGGGGGTTCCCCAACGATAACGCACCCGGACGTATCATCGTCGTCATTCCCGCAATGGATGAGAATGTCCGTGAAACGGGGGACATCCTTTAGTTCAAGCATTCCCCTGTGAAAGTCTGGGAATTTCGCCTTGTACCTCTGGTGGAACCCGCCATGTGTTCTTAGAATGATTTGATACTTGCCCTCTGGAATGCGCGTCTCGTGCATGACCTTGACGGGTCCGGGCTGATATTGGTCCTCAACTGTGGAGCACAGATAATACCCGTCCAGGAATAGTGTCCCGAATGTGGCGTCCTTGTCGCTCATACCGCGCATCAGGGTCAACGTGCTCATGTGAGATACCCATACCGCCGCATGACATCACCATGGGCTTCCTCAATCTTTTCTCTCTGGGGCTTGTTCAGCTTGCGCGTGGTGCCGCCGAAGAACTTTGTGTGATTGGAGCCCTCACCGAATCCATGCTCGTCTTCCAGTTTCGATAGGGTTTTGAGGTCGGTGAACTTCACGGCCTTGTCGAACCGCTCATCTCTTTCTAGTCCGAAAGCCTCAAGCATGACTTCGAAGGCGTTTGGGAGGTCTTCATATTTGATGACCGTGGCGATTTCCTCCCATGACTTCACATGCTCGGACCAGTTCCCTATAGGACTCACAGTGCCTATGGGGCGCTGCACGGCATAGGAAGGGCTTGCCATCTTATCGACAATCTCATCATGTCCTGCCCCTGTGTGCGCGGCTAATGAGGGTGCCACATCGCGCGGGTCACGGATGAAATAAACAGCCTTCTCCGTAATTGATTCATCAATCATGCGGAACAGGTGGTCAGCTACGAGGTTTGGGGAATGGGTCTTGAGATACGGTATGCGCTTAATCGACGCGCACCATAGAAGATAATGCTGCTGAAATGCGGTTCTCAATCTGAAGAAGGGAGCAGGAGGGGGCATGTCCTTTGGTGACATTCCGGTGGCGTTATTGATAAGCCATTCGGCATCGTCTGCGGGGCAGAACTGGATTTGCCCAAGCGCGTCAGGAAGTATCGGCTCGTCCGGTGCCATGTGGTAATTGAGAAGGAACAGCCTCGCCCATGTGTTGCCACTCTTGGGATAAGACGCCAGCCATTTGATGCCGGGCGTCATGCGAAGCTCAGGTTTGAGTAGGCGACAAACGTCTGTGAATCTGTTGCCGCCGTCTGGCTATCAACTGTCTGACTGGATGGAGATGCGTCATAATACGTCACCCCGAGCGATAGTCCGCTCGTTCCTGTGCCAACTGTCGTTGTTTGCGTGAACGCTGGGGATGTATTCGTGTCAAACTGTGCCCCGCAAGCCGCGCCAACAACCAGTGTCGGCGGTGTCCCGCTTGATGCCGTGACGGATACGTCAGCGCCGGTAAGACCCGCTGCAACTTCCTGATCTGAAAAGCTCGGCGTCGAAACGGGCCGCCATATCTGACATGCCATCAACTGATTGGTGTCCGCGCCGCCCGTGATTTGGGAGCTGACGCTGCCTGTCGAAATATCGCCGGACGTTAGAACCTTGTAGTAAATCCCGGAGTTAAGATCGCGAACCCCGCGAAAACCAATTGTGTCCGTCACAGTGTCGTCAAACACTGACCACCCTGTAGGTGGTGTCGCTGTCGTTCCTGTCAGGGCCACCGTGCCGTCGAAACTCTCGGCCACGATTGCCACATCACCCGCCGCCGCAGACCCATGGAATGAGACGCTATAGCCGGAAGCCGAGTTTGTTGTTTCCCCGATGAACGCGAAATCAGACGTAGCAGCTGCGGCTGCACGCTTCGCACCGAAGCCAACAAGGTTTGTGACACCGAGAGCCATTAGACCTCCGTGACGGGCAACTGTGTATTTGTTTCCCGTACCGTCTTGTAGCCCTGTTGGTCCTCGAATCTCTTGAGATCATCGCGCATCAGGACAAAGAAGCGGCGGACAACCCATTCTTCTTTCTGAAGATTTGTTGCCCCATCACCAAGCGCATAGCCCGCATAGTTGAGTAAGCGCGTGACTTGTCCCGCGTCCAACGAGAAATTCTTGGTTACGTTTGGGCTTTGAATTGTGACCTGTGCCATATCAGCCTCTAATCATCATTTGCTGCATCTGTGGTGTAGGTAATCTTGACACCGAGCAAGAGCCCATCGACCGACAGTGTGTCGCCACCAGCGTTGGCGTCACGATAGACGCGGAAGGCAACAAGGTCGGCTGCGGCAGGTGTGCCGCCAATTGTTACCGTGGCGGCGGATGACACGGCGAGGTCATACGCCGTTCCCTTCATCGTGTCGGTTGTGGTGGCGGCTGTGCCGAATGTTGCGTCAAGCGCGTCGTCGTCGCTGACAGCAACGGCCTCGGCGGCCCAAATTATATCGCCTGTCGTCGCGTTGGCGGTCCAGAAAAATTGAACGCCGACCGTCCCGAGGTTCCATGATTTTGGAAACGCCACCGTGAACTGCGTTTTTTCGTCGGACGCCGCGTCAAAATCAAACGTCTCACGCATGACCCCATTTGAGCCTTGCGCCGACCCGCTGGCAGCAGGTGCCGCTGTATCTGCGACCATGGCAGATGCAGGAACCCAGATGGTTTCTGTGCCAACCTTCTTGAGAAGGGTCCCCTCAACGCTCACGTTCCCGGCAGAAGCGCGGGCAAGTGTGGTGTCAGAAGCATGGCCTAATTCAATTGACCCGCACGACACTGCATTGGAGGTGCCAATGTTGATGGTGCCAAACCCTGACCCAATGGACCCAGAAGTAAGAGCGCCTGTGGTCGTCAGGTTCGACAGGCTGTCGATTGCGGACTCAAGAGTTGTCTCGGTCGTCGCGTCAATGGCGTCGATGTTCGAGAGCGTCATTGTGCCCGCGCTATCAGCAAGGATAGTCACGGCACCGAATTTCAGGTTGCCGGAGGCGGCTACAACAAGGCTGTCAGTGGTCGTGTCGAACGTAAGGGCAGCATCGCCTTCCATGGCGGATGAGGAAGTCCAGACGCCGATCTGGCCGTCTGATGGGGTGGCGGAGGCAGAGATACCACCTGAGCTTAGAGGTGTTCCGTTGACCGCGAACTGCCAGCCTGTCGGAAGATTGAATTGGTTAGCCGACGTATCGGCACGGAAGACTTCTGTCTTCGCGCCGCCCTCGTAGGCATAGCCAACAAGATCGGAGACTTCGGCGGTGTCGGTAACTGTCGTCCAAACCCACTCAAGAGTGCCAATCTCGTGCAGTGATGACGCACCATTGTCGGCACTCATCTTTATCCCAGCACCAAACCCTGCGGTTGGATTACCGCCCCCAGATGTTTCGTGCTTTGCTTGCACCGGGTAGTCAACAACATTTGTGTAGCTGTGCAGTATCCCGGAGACAAGCCCGCCTCCGCCGCCTCCGGTATATGTCAGGTTAGCGTCTGTTGATACGGCCCCGTTAGTTCCTGAAATGACAAGTCTTGTTGAACCAAATGAGGTTCCTCGTAAAATCGTATTGCTGTCAATCGTAACGCCAGTAGCTAGGTCGGCACCTGAAATAGTCCCACTGACCGTCAGCGTAGTGCCATCCCAAGTGAGGTTTGAGTCGCTGTCCTGCGTCCCCGTTCCTGACCATACGGCAAGGCGGTCGTTCGCGCCAGTTCCCGTGATGCCCGTGGCAGAGAACGTGGTCTGCCCCGTGCCGTTCCCAACGACAATGGTGTTGTTATCCGTATCCCATTGAATGTCGCCTTCCGCCGTGGGTGTCGGGGTGGCGCTCTGCTTCAGGGTCAGGGTGGGTGTGGTGACGGTTTTATTCGTAAGGGTTTCCGTCCCCGCCAATGTGGCGAAGGAACCATCGGAGAGGGCTGTGTTGAATTGTGCTGTGGTGCCCGTCAGGGTGTTGGACGACAGGTTGACGGTCTTGTTCGTCAGCGTCTCAGTGCCAGCGAGGGTCGCGAACGAACCGTCAGACAGAGCTGTATTGAACTCTGCGGTCGTGCCCGTAACCGTTGCTTCGGAAAGATCAACTGTGAGCGAGTTGCTGTCCGAATTTATCGTCTTGTTCGTGAAGGTGGCTGTGCCATCCACATGGGGGAAGGACTTGGTGCCCGTGCCGTCACCGACTTCCAGGTTCTCACCCGTCCGGTCGTATTTGATTTGACCATCCGTGGTCGGGGCCGCGCCGTTGGCGTCCTGAAGAACAAGGGTCGGTGTCGTAATCGCCGGGGATGTCCCGAAGACCAGAGCACCCGTCCCGCTTTCATCGGTTACAGCGGCGGCAAGATTGGCGCTGGAAGGGGTGGCCAGGAAGGTCGCGACATTGGTCCCGAGATCGGACCCCATGACGAACGTGTCTGTTTGCAAGGCAGTGTTAAATTCTGCCTTTGAGCCCGTGAGAGAGTTACCCGTCCCGCCAAGATCAAATGTCTTGTTCGTAAGCGTGGCAGTCCCAGATGCCGTCAAAGCATTAATGGTTGACCCGGTCGTGATCTGAATGTCACTGCCAGCATCGTTCGTGAACCAAAGCTCATTCGGTGTGGCGTTCTTGACCCAGATTTGCCCGCCACCAGCGACATCAGCAGCAGCGGCAGCCACCTCAGACATGAACATGGTCGCGGGAAGCGTCAGGCTTGTCCCGTCGAAGGTGAAGCCCGCCGTGTAATCAATAGCGCCCGTACCGGACCAGACGGCTACGGCATTATTCGTACCCGTGCCCGATACCCCACCACCAGCGCCGGGAGCCGCAGCCGCATACCAGATGTCACTCGTCGCGTCATAGGTGAGGACGTGCCCATCAGTGGGGCCGCCCGTGAGAACAGAGGTGGCAACCGCCACTGCCGTCATATCATTGGTGCCGTCATGGTAACGAAGGCCACCCGGAGCATAGTTCGCAATGGACGTATCGAGAGCGAAGTCCCCTTGGGCGGAGATCGTGGGCGTAGCAGAGGCGGGGACTTTTACAGACCCACCAGAGAAATCATTTGCACCTGTGAAGGTATTGGTGGACCCGAACGCCGCGAGAGTGTCATCGGAAACGGCGGTGTTGAGCTCAGCCAATGTTCCCGTGACCGTATTGTCCGTAAGGTCGATGGTCTTATTGGTGAGCGTTTCGGTTCCAGCCAGCGTGGCAAATGACCCATCCGTAAGCGCGGTATTGAACTGTGCCGTGGTGCCGGACACCGTGTTCGAGCCAAGAGCAATCGTCTTGTTGGTGAGGGTCGCCGCATGGGCGTTGAACGTGAATGTGTCGTTCCCGGTCAGAAGCGGGAGCGTCACTGTCCGGTCAGCCGTCAACTCGGAAGCGGCAAATATATATTGCTGGTTCGAGGACAGGTCATTGATCTGAGGTGTGGTCAGAACAGGAGACGTAAGTGTCTTGTTCGTCAGCGTGTCCGTGGACGATATGGTGGGGACCGCCACCCCGTCATCGGTAATGGACCCCGTGACAGCAAGAGTAGAGCCATCCCACGTCAGGCCGGAATCGCCTTCAATGGTCGTCGAGTTCGTCCATACCGCAAGTTGATTGTTCGCTGGAGTGCCTGAATTGGAGACATTCCCCGTACCGGAGCCCCCACCTGTGCCGGAATTGGTGGCAAATTCCAGGGCCGTACCGCTTGAATTGACTGCGACAACTTTGGAGGCATTGTCGGACAATTTGCCCAAATCAGCCGTGGTGTCAGCAAGGTCAAAGCGAACCGACCGCGCCATATCGCGCTGAAGGTCGCGGGTGATGGCCGTCAGCTTGTCAAATTCGGTGTTGAGCGAGGTCGGGGAAATAGCCCCTGAGGAAAAGTCAGTGCCCCTTACGGCGGGAACGATTGATACAATATCAACCGTAGCGGACGTGACGGATGAAACAAGGGTAATCGAGCCCCCTGTGTACCCACCCTCATCGGACGTATCCCATGCGACCGTCCAGCCGGACCCGGCCAGAGCCGTTCCATTTACACGGACCTCAAGATCGGCTTCATCGAAGACCGTGAACGTAAAGGCGAAAGGCCCCGTTCCCGTCTGTGACGTGTACCGGACATAGCTATTCTCAGCGGGGACAGTAACGTGTGCCATTGCGCGACAATGGGGCCGGGAAAGCCACCACTAAACGCACCGGATTTAGCGCCCTGTCTGCTCGAACGATTGCTCTCTGCGGGCCTGTTCTTCGGTCTGCCGCACAAGGGATGAATCAGCCATGGCTCTCAACTCATCCCGGTATTCACGCTCCAGCATAGCTCGCGCCACATCGCGGGAATCCTGAATGCGGTCACGGATGAAACTGGCCTTGCTGACCGGGGCGGACGGGTCATCTGGAAGCCGCTCATAGAAGGCGCTGTGAGGGTGCTCACCAGATACCACGGCATTGAGATAATCACGCAATCCCATGCGACCCGGCATTGACGGGGCTTCGTTCCCGGCCAATTCCACATACCGCCAGTAGATGTCCGGTCTATGACGAAGGTTGACGGGGGCGGTCACACCAACACTGCCACGAACACTGATTGTCCACCCCGGCATTTGTGGGGCATCGCCCAAACGAGCCAGTTCTTCATCAATGGGCTCGCGGTCATTTGCCCGAATAGCCCACGGGGAGAGGGCATCATATAGCTCACCTACCCTTGACTCGATACGGCGGACACGGCCCCAGAGGTCGCGGCGAGGGGGAACACGCTCAGAGAAGCCGGGAACAGACCCCATGACACGGTTCATGATGTTCGAGTTGTCACGAATTACGGGGTCCACAAGGCGCTCCGCTTGGAACACAGCAGACGGCACAACCACGGATGACATAAGCTGGCGGCCATATGTCGGGCCATAGCGGGCCGGGTCTTGGGCAAATTCGATGAACTGTGAAATCCCGGTCAGGAATGACTTATCGCCCACCACCTGAATGGCGGCACCAATTGACGGGAACACCACATCAACAATGTCAATCGGCTCGTCCGTGTCTTCAAACCCGTTCTGCATCACCATCTGCATGTCAGCACCAATAGCAAGCATGGTGGAAACGGGCTCCATGCGGCGATAGCTCATCCAGCCCCACGGGGTTTTCAGGGAATAGGGTTGAATGCCCATACGCTCCCATCTATCGCGCTCACCCTGGTCCTCGGGAAGCCGACCCGTCAGTTGGCCGTTCGCCACCATATCAGCACCAATGAACGCAAGGATGGTTCCCGACGCAATACGGCTTCTCGCAGTTGCAGCACGAACGCCGCCAGCGCCCAGATCATCCCACAGGTCTTTCCACATAAGCCCCGTAATGCTGTTGCGGAACGCGAATTTGAGGATATTCGATGGCGTCACTACGAAAGGCATGAGAAGGCTGCCGAGGGGAAGCCCGCCCCTGTTCAGCGTATTTCTAAGGTCGAGAATAGCCCGCGTATTTTTGCCGATGGGCTCGGTAAAGGTCCGCATCCGGGCGACATTGACCGCTTCTTCCAGCGCGTCATCGGTCGGGTTCTCTATAAGCTCACGCATGCGAGATGTATATTGCTCACGAGACGCGCCCTCACCCAGCTCATCCCTTGCCTGGCGGGCCGCGAGGCGGTAGCGGGTGGAATAGTGGTTAATGCCCTTGAAGAAATCATCAGCAAAGCCGAGGAACTCTTGAGGCGCAGACAGCACGGCGCCGGACGCATTGAGGAAATTGCCCCACATGGTCCCGCCCTGAGCGCCAAATCGCTCCGCCGACACAGCGCGGGAGCCGCCATTCGTATCCACCCATTTCTGCCCGCTTGACCCAAAGTCATCAAAACGGCCCCTGAAGGTCGCTGAGATGGGGTTATCACGCGCTATCGCTGCGCCTGTCCCCATGAGCTTACCACGCAGGGTGGGCCTCTGAGCGGCTTCGGCAAGCGTTCTGCCCATGCGGGCATAGTCTGCTGTTCTGGCGAAGTTGGCGAACTGGACTCGTGCCCCAGCCGCAAGGCCCGCATATTCATCCAGCACCGACCGGAGTTCCCGTGTCAGGGCGGGGTCGTCAAACAGGAGCCCCTGCACCCCAGCGCCCAGACGGGGGAGCGTATCATAAGCAATGGCAAAGGTGTTGCCGATAAGGTTGGCTGCCTGTGTCAGGGGGTTGCCAAGGAACGCGAATCTGATCCATTCGGATGCTACTTCTGCCACGGGGTGAAACCCACGGCGTGTGGCTGTATCGAGACGGCCCGCGTCGCCCGCGATTTCCTGCAAGCGTGTCAGGTCTTTCTCGCTGAGACGGCCCCCATGGAGGTCAACAATGTTCTCCATTTCACGGCGAGCATTGGCTGTGGCTTCGGCAGGAATACCCCACGCACGAAGCGCCCTACCAGCATCAGCTTTTGCCCCCGCAATCTGTGCCTGAATGGCGCGGTGAACTGTGAGTGCCCGTCTTGCCGCGAACTGGGCGGCGGTGGAATCAGGATGCTCCAGTGCATGAGCAATCGCGCTTCTGACATTGCTTCCTGAAGTGACATAGAGGCTTTGAGCGGCAAGTGTTTCGCTGTCCGAAAGGGGTTGACCAACGCGGCGCATGTTCAGCGCGTCCCAGCCGGATTGTGTTTGCAAGTCCTGAATAACAGTCGCGTTACCACGAACGCCGCGTCTTGTGCCTTCGAGTTCCGGCGCGAAAATATCAGCCATTTGGCTGATCGTTGCCTGAATGTCTTCCTCTGTATTGAGGGCATTCATGTTGATGCTGAGTTCACGCCCATCAGATAGCGTGTAGCCGGGAACGGTGGTGCCGCTCACGACACGTTGCGCCTCTGTCGGTGTCAGGCCATTTCGGCCCGTCGCCTCATCCGACCGATTGATAAGGTCAAGTTGATCTTCCATGCGGCGCGGTTCTGACACGGTAACGGCAGGGCCGTCAGGTGTTCCGTTCCGGTACACATCGCGCTCAATATCGGCTCTCGCGCCCTCGTCAGCGCGGTCAAGGAAAGCGAGGCTATCATCAACCGAGCGCGTCAGGTTGCGAGCGGCGCGGATGGCGCGGATACCACCAACAATGCCGTCCGCTATGGGGCCAAGCGCGGCGTCCTCTAATGCAGATTTAAGGCGTCCCTCCATCTCTCCGTCGGCGGGGTCTGCCGCAAGGTACTCCGTCACGGGATTCCTGAGCGCGGGGATGTCTTGTATCAGGTTGGACAGCCTCTCCTCGTGGGGGTCAAAAACTGTCCCTGCGGCAAGAGCCCCATTCAGCCACCCCCTCGCTAAAAATGAGGCTCGGCTTGCGCCTTGCAGAATATTTGCCGCTTTCGTTACTTTCCCAACGCCCACAAAACCAGCCAAGAATTGCGATAGCGTTTGGACTGCTTGGCCCGTCACAGACTCGGGCTGAGGCAATTCAGGAACATCGGGAAGGTCTTGGCCCGGCTGAGATGCTTGCGCCAAGGCAGGACCAGCGCCAGGGATCGCGCCAATCGCCGCCCTAATTGCACCCTCGGAGCCGTCAGGGCCAATGCGTGACACAGCCTCAGAAGCGGACTCCGCAAAATCCACCGTCTCGTTGAAAGCCCGCACCACGCCATTGGCGACAGCAAAAGGCATTTCGCGCGTGAGCCCGGTTACAACGTCACTCGTCACCGCCCCTGCCGTCTGGAGGATGCCGCCCTCATCCTCCGGGGCCGGGGTTCCGGGCGGGGTGTTCGGCGCACCTGCGGGCATGGTGAGGCCAATGTCCGCGCCCTGTGCGGGTTCGGCATTACCGGGTGTATCAGCCTGCTGCTCGCCCGCCAATTCCTGACGACGGCGCTCAAGCTCCTGCTCGTAGGTAATCTGGCGCTCGCGGTCGGCGCTCGCCATCATTGTATCGCGCATGTTTTTGGGGCCGCTGGGAGGCTTTCTATCACCCTCGCGGACAACACCTATTTCAGCAGACCGCTCTTGCGCCGCCGCGACAGCGGCGTCCACCGTGTCATAAGACTCAAAGTTCATGCCGCTCTCGACAGCCCTTTGAATAGCCTCGTCGTCGGATAGCCTCTGTCCGTCCCAAATTGATGGAATGTTTGTGGGGCGGCCATTGTTAAGGCTCCCCTCCTCTACGGTGATACTTTCCTCAGTGGAAAATGTGCCGTCCGGGTTCTCCAAAATGGGGCGCGATCTGTCAATCGTGTCTTGATATGTGGTTCCGTTACTGGGCATTGTTCAGGTTCCGCTCCATCTGGGTCAGGCTGTTTTGATACTGCCACCAGTCACGATAGTTTCTCATCGACTCACGCTGCGCGGTTGCCTCCGCCTCTGACCCCCAACCACCCGTGTCGGTTTGCCTGATGTCGTAATCAAGCCAATCATTCCACCACCCCTGGAAGGTGTCTTCGGTTGCCGACACGTCAGGTGCTCCGCGTCTAGGAACGGGCGGTGCCCCAATACTCCGGCCCAAGCGAATGGAAATCAGGGTCGCCTGCCTCGGCGCGTCAAAGCGAGTTGCTTCCGGGTTATCCTCAAGCCACCGCCCGAGTTCCAAGATCGCTTCCTGCTCAAGAACTGCCTGACTATTATCGAAGGCAAAATCGAATGCTGCTTGCCCGAATGCCGCAGTTATCACAGCAGTACCAGCTTGCAGGCGCTCGTCGTCATACTGATCACGAATTTCGAGAATGCGGCGGCGGTCCTCTGCATTGATACCGCGCCCCAGAAGTGGATTCAGGTTGGCCACGAGTTCTTCTTCTGACATCTGCCCCCTTCTGGCAAAATCCTCATATTCTGCGACTAGGCGGTCGTCAGACGGAATAGCGCCAGTGGATGCATCCATATATTGCCGCGCCTGTGATTCTGTGATTGCCCCGATGCGAACCATGTCAGGGACTTGGGACAGCCATTCTTCTGATAGGGGTTGCCCGACGGAACGTTGTTCAAGGCCGCGCGCCAGAAAGTCACGGCCCAGAGCCACGACCTGTTCATGGGCCATTTCATCCTGCTCACGCCGGGCGGAACGCCGGGCAGAGTCAATGTTCGTCAGGGAATTAATCTCACCCATAAGGCGGCTACGAACGCCAATCGCTTCCTCGCTGGAAAGGTCCATAGAACGGACTTGCTCATCCACGAACTCTAGCGCAGCAATCGGCCCTTCATCTGTATAGATGCCGCGTACACCCTCGATAAGAACGCTCTCGCGCGCTCTCGTGCTGAATGTGTCTAGCTGATCCGCGCCCCACTCTGCTGAGTGTCCGAAAGCGGGGTTATCGACGAGAATGTTGACAATATCCGCGTATTGGGCCGCGAGACGTGACCCCTCCTCGGAATCAACAAAGCCTATGCCACCCTGCGTAATGCCGCTCCGCATCTGCTCGTCGAGATGAGCCATGCGGGTTGTCAGTGCTTCTTCCTGTTCCCCGACAGCGGCAACACGGGTACGCTCCGCGATGCGCGCTTGCTCACGGGAAAAGGTCTGGAGCATGTCCAGTTCAATTTGCTGCCCGATTTGGGGTGGGGCATTCTCGACATAGCCGTCCACGAATTGCGTGTAGGCACTCTCGAAGCCCGTAGGATCATAGGAGAATTGTTCTCTGAGGCGAGTGGCTTCTGCTTCTGCGTCAATACCAGCACGCGCCATAGCGCCTGCGGTAACGGCATTGTTATACACCTGATCCTGCCGTGTCCATGCCGAGCGAAGGCTCAGATCGGGAAGCGATGTGTCGCCCTCTGGTCTTTGGGCAAAGGCTTGGTCAACAGATTCAAGTGCCCGCGCCTCCGCTTGCTGGTCGAGGATGGGCTGGAGCTGTTGCCGAAGTTCCGCCGCTGAATTCGCCAGATCCCCGAATAGCGCAGACTGCGCGCGATAGCTCGCCCCCGCCGAACTCGTGAGATCGACGTTAGGGGTGGGTGTAGCGTCCTGAACTGTGGGGAGTGTCTGGGGCATATCTATTTCCCAATCGCACTGCTGAAATCACCGGCCGCAGATACCAGTTGAGGCAAGGCATTAAGGAACCCGCCGACATAGGCAGAGTTTGCTGCTTGGGAATATCCCCTCGCTGCCGTGTTGGATCTGAACTGCTCAAGGCGCGTTCCCAAATCAGCGGCGCCACGCGCATAGCGTGACCGCTCGCGCTCATTCTGACGGATCGCAAAGGATGTGGGGCTATCGAGCCCGACCCCGCGAGAGACACGCATTGTATCAATTGAAGCCAAAACACGGTTCAGCTCATCCCGCTTCTGGGCGCTGATCTGCTTGCCCCGAATACCAGCGATCTCCCCTTCAATCCGTGCCGCCTGAGACTGTGCATCATAGGCTTTGGACTGCTGGATGCCAGAGTAGATGGAGGCCCCCGCACTAGCGACGGAACTCGCTATGGCAATTGTCGCTGATACCGGGTCCATTACGAAGTCTCCACTTGCATAGTTACGGCGCGGACGGTCAGCTCGGCTCCTTCGCCTTTTAGCTGTTTTATCTGGAGTGATGGGGCCACTGTCCAGCCCATCGCCGTTCCTGTGTAGGTCTTGGTCGCCGTAGCGCCATCGACAGAAAGGTCATCGCCCCCGAGATAGGGCCAGAACAGTTTTGTCTTAGACCTGCCATTTGCACTAACGCGGAATGGTCCTGATTCCAGAACGTCCACGTCAAATCTTGTAATTCTGCACCGCCTTGAACCCATGTATTTGTTCACATAAGGGGTTGGCTCCAGAGTAAACGCAAAGTCATGTCCGATTGTAAGGTCCGTGTCAGCCGGATAATCCGCCATATCACCAGACCCATTCAATGTCCCAGAATAGACGACAGACTTGGCTTTGACCACCTCTGCCTCTTGTGATGCACGGGCCGCGACGGCGGCGGTGAATGCCACCTCATCGTCTGTCAGCGCATCAAAATCCAGATCGCATAAGCGATAGTCATCCCCAGCTTTGGAGATGAAGACCACTTCATCATTGTCGGCTATAATATCTTCCCACGTCCCGAACCCTCGCGACCATTTTCCCATGGCCACAAGTTCCTGCCCCCGACGATACATAAGGACAACGAGGCTTCCATCGTCATTGAGGGCGAAGGCATACCGCTCACTTCTGCCGTCCAGGCCGTCAGCAACCACAAGGCGCGATGGATCAGAAATCAGGTGATACGCCCCCTCCGAAATCTCGGTGGTCAACCATGAACGGCGCACCGTCCCGGTCGGGGTGGCCACAAGAATACGTTTTGCCGCTTCATCAATGAATAGAACGCCCTCCGCAGTCGTTACTGGAGGGACGCTCGCAATCGCATCAGGGCTAATCAGGTAGAAGCCGATGTTCGTCGGCGTCATGGGCGAGTCCGATGATTCCGGCACATAGTATGACCCACGATCCGTGAACACGAGCAATTGGTTCGATGAGGAGAAATACCGGATTGTCGAGTTCGGGTCATCGCCCAGCGTTTCGACAATTGCCTCATTATCGAAGGCATCACCCGTGTTGAAGTCACCAAGGGCACCGAGGGCGGAAGCAGCAAACACGTTCGTTGCTTGAGGAAAGCCCCCAAGGCATAGACGGTTCCGGTGAATGATCCCCGTGCTTGGATACCCACGAGCAGCAGACACAAGGCTTTCATCCCAGATGGTCGTAGAGGTGGGCGTTGATGCGCTCCCCGCAGTTGTAATCGAGGTGGATGACTCAGGACCAACGAGGTTATTAGCCGAAGACGTGGACGGCGTGTCATAGGTCTGGAACATCACGACCGTAACGTGCGTCCCATCGGGAATTGCAGTCACGATACAGGTCAGCTCGTCCAGATCGGTTTGGCAAACCTGGCCAACCTTGAACCCCGCAGACGAAGCCACTTGGAGATTAAAGGACGGATATATCGTGTCCTGAACCGTTGCAGTGCATGATGTGGTGGTGTTCGCCGCCGTCACCTCCACCTCGTTATTGATGAGGAAGCGAAAGCGTGTGCCCACATCGGCGGACGTTCCCGTCAGGACAGCGGAGGAAAATGTGAGGGTTATTGACCCGGTACGGGCCGACACACCCATAGTAATCCCAGGATCAGCAAAGCGGTAGAACGGCTGATTGATCTTGTTCCCGATACCGGAAACGAAAGACAGGTCAGCGCGCGTCCATGTGCCGCTCGCACCATAGGTCAAGACCTGAGTGATATAGTCCTCATGGAAGATATAGACGGCGTTCTCGTCAGAAGTGATGACAAGCTCCTGAATCTCAGCCGCAGTTGTCCATGGAAGGTCAGCCGTTATCGTCTGGATTGCTGTCCCCGATGAATTGTATATCGCTACTTCAGACCGCGCATCGCCCGTGTCATAATAGAGGAACAGCTCTTCCTTGACGCCGTTGCGGCCCTTATAGCGGTGGAGGCGACCGGGGAGAGTTCCCAAGACAGCCCGTTGCGTAGAGCCGGGGCGTCTCTTTGCCCCACCACCACGAACGGTGATCGCATTCCTGAATTGGGCGCAGGCGGTATTGAACGCCTCGCTATCCCCCCGCCGCATAAACTCGGGGCTCAGTTCGCCGCGTTCGAAGGAGGGCCTGAAATCTCTTTGTCTGGACATGACGCCTCCTAGTTCGTGGCGTCTGCGTATGCAGTCCAGCTATATGCCATCTTCGTGCCGTTCGTGACTTGCGACCCGCGCCATGCACGGACCAGCACGGGGTCAGGATCGCGGAGCGGTGTTCTGCCCCTGTTCCGGTCACGAGCCTTGGCTTGCGTGAGCTTCTGATTGCCGATGGCGTCATAAAGGTTGCCCTTCTGATCGTCATTCAGGATGCCCCGCGCCAGATAGGCAGCGAGCTTGTTGACAATCCCCCACGCGAAATCGGCAGGCCAATCCTGTTCACCCGCCCGATATGTATAGAAAATCTTGAACCCGTCATCGTTCTCGACGTTACAGATCATCTTGCCGCCACGGACCACATAGTCCTCGAATTGGTAGGTATCGAGCTGGATAAAGCGCGGCAGTAGAATATCGGAAGGAAGCGGGTATGAATACGCGGGCTCGTCGTTGGTTTCCGCATCCTGGGTCAAGGCGCTGGATTTGGTGGCGAACGACCAGCCGTGCATCATCAGGGCTTCGGCCACGATCCCCTCATACCCAGCCTTAGCAATCACCGCCTCATCCGTCTGATCGTCAATAGACGCGGGGGGCTCAAGGCCGAGCATCGGCATTGCAGCGCGGAAGATTTCAACAGGAGCGGCGAAAATAGTCATGCTGCGAAATTGAGCCTTTGGAACTCAAGTCATAACGCACCAACAGTAAGGGCGGCCCCCGGAGGAAAGGACCGCCCTCGCGCTGTGTCGGTGAGGGGAAGGAGAAACCACCCACCGGGAGGAAGTTGTTATGCGCCTTCCCAGTTCGTGCCGCTCGCGGCGGACACAACGAGCTTGCCCGTAATCGGGTGTCGGGCGGCTACATACTGGTCGGTCGGATTGGCGCTTGCTACCGCACGGGCAACAAGGACGCCGTTCACGTCCGTGAGGTATGTATAGTGCTTCTTCGAAGTATGCTCAAGCCATTCCGTGCCCGTAACCGCAGTCACATCACCGGAATAGGAATCAGCCGTAAGGCCAATGCCCGTAGCCGCTTCCGAAATCCACCATTCGATTTCGTGGACCGCATCAATTGCGGTGCCTGCGCCGTCCTTGACCGTGATGGTAATATCCATGGCGTCGGTAACGGTAGAAGCCGCAAGACCAATGGTCAGGTCAATGGCCGCGTCATCGAGAACATTGAGTTCCGCGCCCGTTGCCGTGACAGGGGTTCCCGCTACCGACAGCTTGCCAGCCGTGAAATCAAGGCCGGATTCCTTTGGAGTGGCGAGAACAGTGCCATACGGGTCTGTAATAACTTGCTCACCCACCACATCCACGTCATTGAAGGAATACGTCGCCGTCCCGCTCGTATAAGCAGAACAGGTCATGCGGACCTTTGCGCGGTCCCCAACGTGATCGTAAGTACCAGACGGGTTGGTGGAAGCGTCGAGGGTCGCTACCGTTTCCCATGCACCACCGCCATTCCGATCCACTTCAAGCAGAACGGTCGCGGTCGCGGACCCGGAAAGGGAATATTCGACATTCTCATTCCGCTTGATGCTGAGTTGTGCGCTGGACCCTACAGCGGTAAATGTGCTGGATACGGTCGTCATTGGATTGGCTCCCTATGCCGCCAACGGCTGTAACAGCTCTGCGGCTTTTTCTTGCATATATTTCTTGCGGTCCGCCTCGCTCAACGCATTCCATGTCGCAATGGAATTAGCGGGGTCTTTCGCAAGATGGTCGGAGACGGCGGCTTTCAGGACTACCTCCCTGTCCACTTCCGTCCCCGCGTCTTCGTCCTTGAAGACTTTGGGAGGCAGGCGGTAGGATTTGGCTCGTTCGCCGTGATCAGCGACCTTCTCGCCCTTCTCGGGCTTTGCCTTCTTCTCACCTGCCTCCGCCTTTACCTTCGCACCCTCCACCTCTGCATCAGAGGGCAGTTGATCCTTGAACTGGTCAGGAACATCGTTCCAGCCTTTCTCAAACCGATAGCCCTTGATGTAGAAGGGAAGTCTGAAGCGTACTTTCACGGTTCACCTGTTAGTTAGTGGCGTCCGGGAGCGACGTGATACGATGCGGGTCTTTCGTCAGGAAGGCATTGAACTTGCCTGCCGTCAGAGCTGCCGTACCAATCACAAGCTGAGCACCAAGATACCGCTCGTAGGGCCAAAGCGCCCCGTCGGGGATGGCTTGGCACACAACCGTATCACCCGCTGCGATGCTGCCATAAGCAATCGTGTCCGTGGTGATGTGCGCGGTTTCCGTGCCGTCCGTCGAAATCGTGGTCGTCGAGTCCGATACCAGCTTGAACTGTACCGTTGCCGAACCACCCGAAGTCGGGGTCGTGTCACAGGTCACAACGAAGTAAAGAGGTTCGCCGTGTCCGATTTCGCGGGCCGCAGCAGTAGCGCCGAGGTCAACGTAGGAGTCGGAATTGTGGGTTGCGGCGGTCGTCTCGGCCTGCGCGTCCATAAATTCCAAGAGTTCGTCCATAATCATGGTTTTATCTCCACCTTTCTCTATGGATTAGGTAACGCGGGCTTCGTTGCCAGCCAGGGCATCGCAACGCCGAACCGGGATGCCGTCGAAGGTCAGGACTTTACGGCCTGCAACTTCGTCCATCATCAGGGTCGAGGAAGCGACCTTGGCCACCATTTGGCGGCGCAGGAACGACCGGACGGTGCGGGGCACATAGAACGCCAGACGACCCTTGGTGGTCGATGGCAGGAGTTCGATGGCTTGCGTCATCAGGTCAATGAGGTCAGCGCCGGAAGCGGCGTTTTTCGTCAGGTCTGATTTGTCGATGTTGCAGACGCGAACCACATAGCGCCAGTCGCGGACAGTCATGCCCACGTCCCAGCGGAAGTGCGTCCGGTAGGCTTCCATGCGACCACCGGAACCATCCACGTCTTCAATCGTCACCTGACCTTTATCATTCATCTGAAGGCCCGCTTGGGAACCCTTGGGAATGATGCCGTGACAGGTGTCCGGGCTCCATGTGACAAGCCAGATGGAGGCATTGTCCGAACCCGTACCAGCCGCGTCGATGATGTTGTCGGCGTTTTCAGCGGACAGCGAGTCATAACGCGGGGCGAGGCCCGTGAAGCGTTCGGGGTACAGACCTTCGTCGCCGTAGAACATCGTGTCGGCAACCGTTTGGCCGAAGCCTTCGATGTGCCCACGCGCTTCCTGAAGGCGGAAAGCCGCAGTATTACCGGAAAGGTCTGCCAGAGCCTTGTCCACTTCGGCGTAGGCTTCGAGCATCCCGCAGTTGTCCGTCACTTGGACACGGGTTGATTTGCTCGGCTGAACGCCGCCGTAGAGCTTACGCCAGGTCGGGCTCGGAAGACCCGAGCGGATGACCGTGCGGTGGCCCGTAGGAAGGTTACCTTCCATAAAGGTTACGTCATCGAGGATTTCATTTTCCTCGTTGAGAATTTCGATGATGTCAGACGCGACACTCCCGTCAGGAAGCAAGGAGTTCTTCCAGTCCGCCAGCGTCGGGTTTGTTGCAGATGAGGCTGCCATTTTCTTCTATCCCTATCGGCTTGTTTGTCCGAATAGACGTTCGTGGATCGGAGGCCGTTCCTTGATCGTCCCGTTGATGGCTGGAGTGCGCTTGCCGCCCATGCCGTTTGCGCCTTCGAGGAGTTTTTCGAGAAACTCGAAACTCTCGACGGTCCTGACTTCATTCATCAGGGCCGTTGCGCCTTGCTCGTTCCCGCGTTTTGTAAGCGCGGAAAACAAGTTCTGAACTCGCTGCTCTTGCTGCTCGGGTGTTTTGCCGAGCTTGGCGATTTGTTCTTGCACCGCCTCCTGAGTAACAGTGCTGATGCCGTCCAAATTGGCTTTGAGGAAATTTGCGCCGAACGAAAGGAAGTCCGTGAACTGCTCTTGGCTCAGGCCGAGTTCGTGAGCCTTGGCCTTGAACTCCGCAAGCATCGGGTCCTTTTCATCGAAGGTGACGGCTTCGCCGCCCGCGAGTTTGATTTCCTCTGGGAGCGCGATGTCGTATGCGTCTGGTGTTTCTGGAACTGAGGGGGCTTCTTCTGCCTCACCCTCTGATGCTTCGGCTTCGGGAGCGGCCTCTACGGGCGCTTCTTCCGTTACATCGGCGGGGGCCTCAGTGGCTTCCGCTACGACTTCCTCACTCGGCGTTTCCGCCGTTGCTTCCACTTCGTTTTCCGCTGGTGCGGTTTCGAGCGCCATGTTTTGTTCCGCTTAATCGGTTGAACAACAATCTGGCGAACCGTCGCTCACCTTCGAGTTCGCTCAAACGCACCGGACTTGCGCCGGGGGCGGCACCCCGGGTCATGGTCTTCATAAGGAATTGCTTGAGATGGTCCCCGTCCGGGCCGGACCCTATGCGCTCTAGGGCCTTGTTGATTTCATCGGTGAATACGGACTCGACCGTAACGTCATCCTCGCGGATAACATCGAAGTCATCCCACTTCATTGTCTTGGTCATTGGGTCGGAGCCCCCGCTGGAGCGCCAGCGCCTTGGCCCTGAGTAAGAGCCTGCATGAGCATTTGCTGAACCTGGTCGCCGTCTGCGAATTTGATATTTTCATCTCCCAGTTTGCTGGTGATGTTCTGTGCTGTCTCCACCATCTCCACGGCCATTGTGAATTGCGGGAAAACGCCTGCCATCGCCGTAAGGGCTTGTATGGAGACTTGCGCTGATTGCGTGTCGGAGGCTCTGGACAAGGGAGAGACGGGCTCGATCTTGATGGCCTTGCCGTCAATCTGGAGTTCTTCCAGTTCACCCCGCATTTCAAGCACCCACTCGAAGCGCCTCAGGATGGGCAGCACCCATTCGCGGTGGACGCGGGCACGGGGCAGCGCCTTGCGTTTCTCGCGATCCGTAGATTCATCTATCCATTGGGTAGCGGACGGAGGGGTGAGCCCCCGCTGGAACGGCTTGTCCTGGAACATGGCTCGACGGATGGCCATCTCCAGTTCTTCACGCTTGAAGAAGCCCTCGCGAATATCGTTCTGCGGGGCCATGTCGTGAAACTTGAAGCCCTCGCCAGCCTGATACATATACCCCGGCTCAAATCCCTCGTCGGGATTGAAGATGCCATCGGGGTCTTCAAAAATACCCGGAGGATCGACCACCTTGCCGAGACGTTTCAGTTCCAGATAAGCGAGACGGTTGAGCGTTCTCGCTGCGGGGACTGCTTTTGAGGCAGGACCTAGACCATACGCGGAAGGAACAGAGACGCGGATGCGGCCCACCTGAAGCGGGCACGAACCGGGGCCTTGCTGATAGCCAGCGTTTTCGATCTTCCCCTTGACGAGTAGATAGTATTCCCATGCCTCAACATCGTTCGTGTAATCACGGTCAAAGCATTCCGTGATTTTGATGCGGCTATTTGATTTGCGGAGTTGGGTCGGGTCTTTGCCCAGAATCTTCGGCCAATCAAGGTCAGGCCAGATGACGGACAGGTCTTTCTCAAGGGGATAGCGTTCCCATGCTCTCCATCCGATACCGCCACGGGGACCGGGCAGGATAAGGAGTTCGGCCAAGGGCACATATTCACAGTCGATGGGACCAGATTGGGAATAGCGGATCATCAGGGCGGCAGGGCCGATGGCCATGTCGTGATAACATTCCTGCACCGCTTCCTCGAAGGAAGACTGACGTATCTGGTCGTACAGGTATTCCATACGGCCCGTGATGTATTCCTTGATTTTCTTCGTCATGGCGACGGAGGCGACACCGCCAACGGGCTCGTGCTTCGTCCATGGGCGGTAGCTGGGGGTAAACTCATCCAGCATGTCGGCGGCGAAGTTTTCGGACACTTCCTCGAAGGTCGCGTCGAATATGTCGTCTTGATCGTCGGCGGGACGCGGGTCAGATGTATCGTTCCCGACGCGCTTTTTCGTCGGCGCTGTCAGGTCGTAGTAGGCGTTGTATCTCGTCTGGAAGCGGGTGCGGGATTCCCGAGCCTTGCTGATCTGCTCGTTAATCCGCGTTTCGTGTTCCCGCTTTTCCTTGTCGGTCATGTCCATGGGCGGTTATTGCGCCACGTTGCTGACGTAGCCGCTCCCAATCCCTGTCGTTCCACCTCCGGCACCAGAGCCACCAAGGCCCCCTGCTGGCGTTGTACCACCACCTATCCCGCCAGTGGATTGACCGAAGCCGACACCAGCCACAGGGCTTCCTGCTTGCCCAAGAGCGGCGTTCAGGCCGAAGCGCCGCATGAACTCGCGGGTTTGGGCGCGCAGATCACCTTGAAGGGCTTTGGTATTGCGGGCATTCGCCTGCGCCTCTGCTCTCAGGCGGGCTTCCTTTTCGGACTTTGATTCCGCCGGAGGCGCTGAAGGAGAGAGATCAACCATGAAAAGAGCTTTCGTTTTGGTAGTCTGCCGAGAAACACATCCTCGGCTCCATGCTTGCGCATCTCACGGAAAAGACCTTGCGGGGTGAACGCACCGGATGGCAGGCCAAGGAGTTGTTTGACGGCGAATACACACGAATGACCGAAGCGTGACGTGAAGTGCGCGCTGACATCGGATTTCATTCGGAGGATTGCAGAGGTGCGCGGCGCATGTTGCCCGACCCAGTGAGTCAATTCATTCTGGGAAAGAACCTGAACGGCCATTGTCGTCAGGCCGGGGTCAACGACAATCCACACATCATTAGCCGCTGAATACCCATACGCCGCAACATGGCGATAGCCGGGGATGGTAAACAGATTCCAGAAGGTTCTGAGTTCGCTATCCCGAAACACCACATGCCAAACAGGGATGACCCCTACAGGATTTGCGTCCGTCTCGATCATTTCCTGCCCCCCGGTGATCCACCCCTGCCACCAGGACCGGGGTCTGGTGTCCTGACCTTCCCGCCACCAATCTGGCTGTAGATGCTGGGCATACGCGAGCCAAGGCCGGGAGGTGCAGTTGCCCCGCCCTCTTGCAAAAGATTGGCCTGATCCGGTTTCGGTTCCGCGCCCTTCGGGAAGCCCGGCTGGTTGAGCCGCGCGTTCTCGATATTGTTCAGACCGAACGTTAACGCCCTGAAACCAAGACTGATCGGATTGGGGACAAGGGAAGCGCCCATTTTCTCACCTATGCTGTCTTGAACAGCCCTTCTTTTCTTCGTTTGTTGCGATGCGGTAGGTAGAAGACGTTTCCACTTCCCTCCGCTGTCTTGAACGGACCCTTCGGTGTCGATCCTTCGGGACGCTTCACGACATCCTTTGCCTCGCCCATGCCCCACAGGAGGTATTCGGCTGATTCACCAACGTTGGCATTGAGGCTTTTCTTGTCGAGCTTGCCGTCCTTCATCTGCATCCCACCGTCCCATGCGGCGATAAGCTGGCGGCAATTAACCGGGCATAGAAGAAGTTTGGGTTCGCCGTTCACCATCTGATTGAGGATTGAGCGGCCCGTTGACCAGCGAAGGTCGGGGTTGTCTTTTCTGGATTGAAATTCATACGGAAGGCCAGCAGCCGCGAATATCTGTTTGGTGGTGGTCCGTGTATTGAGCTGCCCCCAGCCGCCCGCAGGGTCGCCAGTGATGACGAGGCCCGTATCCTTGTAGAAACGAAAGCGTTTGTTGAGTATGGCCTTGATCCTATCGGCCAAATCCACGGCCTCGACGTTCATAAGTTCCTCGGCATGGAGGAAATATATCCTTCCGTCCACCTTCTGCCCCATGGTGAAGCCGGGGTTCTGTCCGGGGTCAACACCAATCTCGATGGGTGCCCCCTCGTAGGGCGTCAGTTCCCGTTTCGCCACATGGATTTCACGGATGAAGTTGGGATAACGTGCGGCGTTGCCCTTGTTTTCTCGCGTAATGTTGCGGAAGTCGCGGTCGATTTCGTCCCGCGTCATGCCGCCCCATTCGGAATACGGCTTTTCCCCCATGTTCTGTAGGTTTTCGGCATCGGGGTTCAATTTGTAATCAACGATTTCCCCTTTCTCGTTCCGCACTTCGAGCAGGGCCGGGGGCTGGACGAAGAACTCCCAGTTGTCCGGCTTGTCGTAGGCCATGCGCTGATCTTCGGGGATGTCGTCGGGGATGGGTGTGTCTCCCCGCATGTAGAGAATCCAGTGGTCGTGGGTCAGAGGCGCGTTGTTATCAAGGACGGCCCGTTTACGGCGGTCATAATCGGGGCACATCTTCTTCGACGGATAGCGGCCTGTGCGTCGAATAATTTCCGTAAAGAGCTTCAGAGGGGTGAATTGCCCTTCGTTGACCCAGGCGGCGGTATATTGGGTTGAGCGCAGTTTCTTGAGGGTGTCGGGCTGAGTGTCGGCGTAGGACACAAAGTCAACCGTGCACTCCACGTCGAGGAACTTCATTTTGTACGAATATGGTTCCGTGGACTTGAACTTGCCGTATTGCTCCTCGGGGAACCATTCGAGGAAGTCACGAATAACGGAGGTGAGCAGTTCGCCATAGGTGGGGCGCACAATCAAGAAGCGCGAGCGGCGTATCCCGTCGAGGGAGCGCGGCATCTGGCACATCCAGATGTAGATTTGGGCCATGCATGCACCGGACTTGCCGGATTCAACGGGGCCTTGAATCAGTTTTACGTCAGAGGTGGTGTCACGCAGGAACGCCAACAGGGTCGGGGACCCGTGGGGGTGTTGCTCATTACCTTTGAAGTGGATGACATTGGCCATGGGGTGGAGAATGTTCCCCGCCCGCACGGCTCATAACGCACCGCTCTAGGGCGCTGTAGTCCCACAAATTTTCCCCGCCGCTGGAGGTGTGAGTGACACATGCCCAGCGTACTGAAAATCCTCGACACGCTTTCCAGCTGAGTTTTCAACCGTCACCCTCTGGCTGCTCGGCGCATCGTTATCGCCAAAACTCTTTGGGCCGAGCCACACGATGACACGAGACTGAGGGTATGGACGCTCAATCTCAATCTCATCGACACTGCCTGATGTGTTGTTTGATTTAGGGAAGACGGCTTCAGCTTCGTAAATCCCGCTCGGGCAGGCTACACCGTCGCTAAACACTTTCACAGTAAACATCGTTCATTCCTTCGTTCGTTCAATCTGCGCCGACCATCACAGCCGACCCGTCGATATTGGGCGATGTTATGCTGACACATAACGCACCTGATAAGCGGTTGGTTGCACCACTTGGCTCCTTGATGGGCCTCCGCAGAGGTGGGCCAGAAAGCGGCAGCGGTGCTTGGTATGCTCGGACGCCAACCGCGCCCTCCGGAGTTAGTCTGGCCCCTATCAATCTGTTAGCCGAACTTCCCCTTGAGCTTGTTCGTTGCCTCACGCAGTTTCTCCTGGCGCTCGGCCTTGGATTTGACGCCACCACTGGCAACATCCTTGAGCGCCTGTTCTGGGGTCTTTTCCTTGGGGGGCAGTTCTTCTCCGTTTTCTTCAGTCATTTGCTTTCCTCTGGTGGTTGGAAACCGGAATCAAGGCGGTCAAGAAACGCCTCCATTATCTCGAATAGCTCATATTCGCCTTTCGCGTCTGGTTTCACACCAAGACGCGCTGCAACGCGCTCGATTGTCGAGAACATCTGTGGCGCATTTTCAGGGTGGAATTTATCTTTCATCATTCCGCTTCCTCTGGTGGTTGGGGGAGTTCCTCACTCATTGGACGGGTCCTTGGGTTGGGGTGACCAAGATCGGCACGTTGGCAGGGCCACACGGGAAAGACAGCACGTCGCTTCCATGAAGGTCTCTCCGCGCCGGACGGAAAAGGTTGAACCATCCATCCGTGTCACCAAAAACCACGAACCATCCTTGGGGGCTTCGCTCATCGCAAGCTTTGGCATTTGCTCACTCATTCCGCCATCTCCTTCCGTACCTGCACTTCGGCTAAATTTGCCAACTGCTCAACTTGATGCGTCAGCAATTGGAAATAATTCAGGACCTCATGGAGTGCTCGCTGTGTCGCAACAGTGTCACCGTGAAAAATCTGTGGCCACACCGCGTCCATGTTTGACACGAGAACCCTCCAGTTGTGCGGGATGTCCTCCTTGATTTCACCGATCAGCTTGAGCGGGTCTTTCGCCGCATCGGCAAACTGGCCTTCATCACTCAGTGGCACTGCCCATCTCCTTCCGTATTTCCTCTAGTTCAGCCTATCAGCATTAGCCCGAACATCGGTGATAATCCTCTGATACCCGACATCGGAAGGGCAGGCGATAGGGGTCCAGTGCAAGCTATTCCCGTCATCGCGGTACACCCCCCAGAGGCACCCCGTCGCAATGTCTTGGTAGAACCAGCCGTGGCGGGCCTTGGCCACATATTGTAGGCTGCCCGATGGGTCAGGGTCGTCAGGGCGTCTATCACTATCCCCGCACCCCGTAAGGGTGAAAAGAAGGGCAAGGGTCAGGATGATTCTCATTGGTCTTCCCCAGCAATATGGTAATCCCTCTTGAGAGCCGATGCCCCGAAGGGGTTGTTCACCTTTGCCCCAGTCTCGATAACGTCCCGCATCTTTGCATCAACCTCATCAGCCGTCATATCATCAACCGTGGGGTAAATGCGCTCGTCCCAGAACTCAGGGCCGCTCCCCACCCAGACAATAAGGGAAAACCATCTGAACTCCCCCTTGATTTTCCTGCGTGGCAGGTCTTCGTGCTCTCGGTCAAAATTGATCCCAAGACCCGTAATGCAATACCCCTGCCGCCGCCGAAGCCACCCGCCGTAGCAGCGCCAACTACAGAACCACAAATCACGGTCCCCACTCTCAACCGTCACCTGAGCATGGACAAGGTCGTCCCCATGGGTGCAGGGCCGCAACAATACCGCCTGCTCCCCACCAACATCGCAGTTCTCACACCTGTTCAGCATTTCTTCCCTCCTTGCGGGGCCACACCAGACACAAGGCTCTCACCAGCCCGCTTCATATCAACAGCAATCGCCAAATACGCCATCACATACTTCGGGGGACTATCACCCCACCGACCAGGCGTGTTCCGATGCAGCCCCAGCCGGGTACACAGGTCACCGCGAGACCACCCCAACTCAGCCAGATAACGCTCAAATTCGTCCAAAATCACATCCTGTGTAATACAGACCCGCTTATCCGGGCACTTCTGTAACACTCAGTGTGCATATGTTGGTTAGGGGGTCAAGAAAAAATTGGGGGGAGGATAGATATACGTACTGCGAACCCGCGCGTTTTTTAACCCCCGCCCCTTCGCTGAGGATATGGAGGGGGGTGGGGGTCTATGCACTCATAATTCACATTATGGGAAATGTTAACGCCAATGATAACAGGGACTTAGCCTGTTTCAGCGTATAACCATTCGAGATATGGGGTGATTGCGTTGCAATAAGTGGCAGAGTTCTGCGGTTCTTGTCAGGCGTCCACACGTACCAGGGATGAGGCGTCACCGGACGCGCCAGACCCCTTGGAAGTGCTAGCAAGTATGAGGTTCTGAAGCTCTCTCATAGCCCCTGCGGCGAAGCGATTGTCTTTATTATCAAGGGCTTGGGATGTAATAGCCTCAAGTCTGGCTTTGACCTTTACGCGCGCACGAGAGACAGCGTGTCTGACTGAGGGAAAACCTATCAGCGTTTCCTCCCATTCATCCTCTGTCATTCCCAGTGTAGCTATCCACTGGTTTTCCATCATCCCCTCTTGTGCCATTACCAGGACACGCCTTGATAGGTCTTTGGCGTTATCTTCTGTTACTTGTCCGAAAGGTGGGGGTCCTTCTTTGGATTCTAGTAGACTTGGATCGAGTGAACTTAGGAGGGCTCTCAGTCTATTGTTATCCTCGCGAAGTTGGTCACGCTCTGCTTCGAGAGCTTTCATCTTGCCATTCGTTTGAGGTCTGCCAGCCATTGAACCTAATCCTTCGGAAGTGTGGTGCCTGGGGCTTGTACCATGTCCATGAGCTTAACCCATTCTTTGCGCGAGTGAATGACAAGTCTCAATTGGTCGCGCATTCCAAGTATGTCCGCGAACGAGGGGCAAGGTTCCTTGGCTTTGTCGCTTTGCTTGT
>Ga0209475_10000855_pt1 | contig 46889 bp, 40 predicted proteins | sample tdDd471_FD_187128 | JGI IMG/M metagenome (GOLD analysis project Ga0209475, IMG submission 187128) | Marine sediment microbial communities from the Atlantic coast under amendment with organic carbon and nitrate - tdDd47.1 (SPAdes)... | ecosystem: Environmental > Aquatic > Marine > Coastal >... | reverse complement strand
CTCGCCGCTGCACAGCTTCGGCAGCCACTCGCGCTTCATCTCGTCGCTGCCGTATTTCGAGATCGCCACGCCGCCGAAGATCGGGTTCAGCATGAAGATCTGCGCCAGGGTCGATCCGGCCCCGGCGGCGCACAGCTCCTCGATGATCAGCGCGGTGTCGACCATGCCAAGGCCGCTGCCGCCGTACTCCTCCGGCAGGCTGGCGCCGGCCAGCCCGGCCTCGCAGATCGTGTCCCAGCACTCCTTCGGATACGCCTTGTCGCGGTCCTTCTGGCGCCAGTAGTCCGGGCCGAACCGTTCGCCGACCCGCCGGGCGGTCTCGATCAGGAGGCGCTGCTCCTCGGAAAGCGCGAAGTCCATGGGGCTTTTCGTCCTCTTCTCCAGGCGGGGCGTGGCTACTCGGGGACCGGGCGCAGCAGCCCGAGCGGGGTCTGGATGGCGGCCGCGACCGCGGCCAGGAACCGGGCGGCGAGCGCGCCGTCGATCACCCGGTGGTCGCAGGCCAGCGACAGCGCGATCTCGCGCCGCGCCACCGGGTTGCCGCCGGCGTCGGGGCGGAACACGCCGCGCTCGGCGCCGACGCCCAGGATCATCGACTGCGGCGGGCTGATGATCGGCACCAGGGCGGTGACGTCGTGCATGCCGACATTGGAGATCGAGATCGCCCCGCCGCCGACGTCCTCGGCCGCCAGCCGCCCTTCGCGGGCGCGCCCGACCTTGTCGCGGGCCTCGGCGGCGACCGCGTCGAGCGGCCGGCCGGCGACGTTACGGATCACCGGGATGCGCAGCCCGTCGGGAGTCTCGGCGACCAGGCCGACGTCGACCGTGTCGAGCGCGAGCTCCCGCTCGTCCAGCCAGATCCGGTTGATCTCCGGCATCGCCGCCAGGGCGTTGCCGACCGCCTTGAGCAGCAGGTGCGAGACGGTGATCCGCGGGTAGCGGGCGTCGGCGTTCAGCTCGGCCCGCAACGCAGTCAGCGCCGTCACCTCGGCCTCGGTCTGGACATAGAAGTGCGGCACGTCGCGCTTCGACGCCGCCACCCGGCGGGCGGTGGCGGCGCGGGCGTTGCCGGCGGGCGCCGGCGGGCGGGCAGGGGCGGCGGCAGGGGCAGCGGCGGCACGGCGCTCGACGTCGCAGGCCTTGATGCGGCCGCGCGGACCGGAGCCGTCGACCGCGGCCAGGTCGACGCCGCGCTCGGCGGCCAGCCGGCGGGCCAGCGGCGTGGCGACGATCCGGTCGCATCCGGCCGCCGGCGCCGGAGCGGGGCGCTCGGGAACGGCGGCGGCGGAGACGGCACCGTTGGCGGTGCGGGCGACCGGGGTGCCGACCGGGACTGTCTCGCCTTCCGTGACCAGGATCGCCGCGATCGCGCCCGGCTCGGTCGCCTCGATCTCGTTGGCGATCTTCTCGGTCTCGACCACGAACAGGATGTCGCCGGCCGCGTAGGTGTCGCCCGGCCGGACCCGCCATTCGGCCAGCAGGCCTTCGGTCATGGTCAGTCCCAGCTTCGGCATCACGAGGTCGGCCATTGTCGGCTCCGTCGGGTCCTAGGGCTCAAGCCCCCTCGAACCGCGCCTTTCGCTTCTCCAGGAACGCCGAGCAGCCCTCGTGGGCGTCGCGACTGTCCATCACCAGGCTGATGGTCGCCTGCTCGTGGCGCAGGGCCGACGGCAGCGCCATGTCGGCGCCGTCGCCGATGGTCCGCTTCAGCAGCTTCAGGGTCAGCGGCGACTTCTCGGCGATCTTCAGCGCGAGCGCGCGGGTCTCGGCCATCAGCTCGTCGTGCGGCACCACCCGGTTGGCGAGGCCGATCGCCACCGCCTCGTCGGCCGGGATGTGGTCGCCGGTGAACATCAGCTCCTTGGCCCGGCACAGCGGAACCTGGCGGATCATCCGCTGGGTGCCGCCGGCCCCCGGGAAGATGCCGAGGGTGATCTCCGGCAGACCGAGCCGCGCCTTGTCCGACAGGATCCGGATGTCGAGGCACAGCAGCAACTCGGTGCCGCCGCCGAGCGCGAAGCCGTTGACCGCCGCAATGGTCGGCTTGTCGCAGGTCTCGAACCGCCGGAATACCCGGTGGATCTCCTCGCCGAACTCGCGGTAGTGGGCCAGGCCCTGGCGCGAGTTCAGGTCGCCGATGTCGCCGCCGGCGACGAACGCCCGGCCGGCGCCGGTGACCACGATCACCCGGACCGCGTCGTCGGCCTCCAGCCGGTCCAGCGCCTTCTCCAGCGCCAGGCAGGTCGGCACGTCGAGCGCGTTCAGGGTCTCCGGCCGGTTGATGGTGATCTGCCCGACCGGGCCGTCGACCTCCACCAGCACTGCGTCGTCGGTCATGGGTTCAATCCTCTCGTGTTCCGGTGCCGGAGCGGCGGATGGGTCCCGGCTCTCCACGACTGCGTCGTTCCGGCCGGGGTGAGGGTTGGTGTTGTGTCCTCATCCCGGCCGCAGCGAAGCGGAGAGCCGGGACCCACCAGGCGACGTGCCTCCCGCCGGTTCGCCATGCCCCTCACTCCAGCGTCCGCCGGACCGCGGCGACAACGTCGTCGGCGCCGGGCAGGTAGGTTTTCTCGAGCGCGCCGGCGAACGGCACCGGCATGAACGGCGCGCCGACGCGGACGATCGGGGCGTCCAGCTCGTCGAAACCGACGTCGGCCATGCGGGCGGCGATCTCGGCGCCGATCCCGAAGGCCTCGACCGCCTCGTGCAGCACCACCAGGCGATGGGTGCGCGACAGGCTGGCCAGCACCGCGGCCTCGTCCCAGGGCTGCAGCGAGCGCAGGTCGACGATCTCGACGTCCACGCCGTCGCCGGCCAGGGCGTCGGCCGCCTGCAGGGCGGTGTGCAGGGCGGCGCCGTAGGTCACGACGGTGGCGTCGCGGCCCGGCCGGGCGATCCGTGCCTTGCCGATCGGGACGGCGGCGGGATCGTCGTCGATCTCGCCCTTCAGGGCGTACAGCGCCTTGTTCTCGACCACCACGACCGGGTCGGGGTCGTCGATGGCGGCGCGCAGCAGGCCGTAGGCATCGGCCGGGGTGGCCGGGCAGACCACCTTCAGGCCGGGGATGTGCGCCAGCCATGCCTCCAGGCATTGCGAGTGCTGGGGCCCAGCGCTCAACCCGCCGCCGTGCGGGGTGCGCAGCACCATCGGCACCGAGTTGCGGCCGCCGAACATGAACCGCGCCTTGGCCGCCTGGTTCACCAGCTGGTCCATCGCCAGGGTGACGAAGTCCATGAACATGATCTCGGCGACCGGCTTCAGCCCGCTGAGCGCGGCGCCCACCGCCATGCCGACGATCGCCGCCTCGGAGATCGGGGTGTCGCGCACGCGCTCGGCGCCGAACGTCTCCTGCAGGCCGCGGGTCGCCTTGAACGGCCCGCCGGCCTCGCCGACGTCCTCGCCGAACAGGATCACCGACGGGTCGGCCGCCATCGCGTCGTGCAGGGCCTGGTTGATCGCCTTGCCGTAGCGGGTCTCGGCCATCGCTCAGCCCTCCGCCGCGGTGTAGACGTCGGCGGCGGCGGCCGCGAACGAGGGTTCCGGCGCGCCGCGGGCGTTCGCCACCGCCTGCTCGATGCGGCGGTCGATGGTCTCGCCGATCGCGTCGACCCGGCCCGCGTCGACGCCGAGTTCGGCCAGCCGCGCCCGGCAGCGGGCGATCGGGTCGGTGGCGGCGAGGCCGGCGATCTCGTCGGGCGAGCGATAGTCCTGGCGGTCGCCCTCGAAGTGGCCGCGGACCCGGGTGGTCCGGCATTCCAGCACGCGCGGGCCGGCGCCACTCCGCAGCGCGGCGATGCACTCGGCGGCGGCCGCCTCGACCGCCTCGACGTCGTTGCCGTCGACCTCGACATGCGGGATCGAGAAGGCGGCGGCGAGGTCCTTCAGGCTGGCTTTCATCTGGCGGTCGGTCGGGCTGAACTCCGACCAGCCGTTGTTCTCGCAGGCGAACAGCATCGGCAGCGACCAGAGTGCCGCGATGTTCAGGCATTCGTGCAGCACGCCCTCGGCCAGCGCGCCGTCGCCGAAGTAGGCGACCGCGACCGCGTCGGTGCCCCGGGTCTTGTGGGCGAGCGCGCTGCCCAGCGTGATCGGCAGGCCGGCCCCGACGATGCCGTTGGCGCCGAGCATGCCGATCGACACGTCGGCGACGTGCATCGAGCCGCCGCGGCCCCGGCACAGTCCGCTGTCGCGGCCCATGATCTCGGCGAAGAAGCCGTCCAGGTCGATGCCCTTGGCCAGGGCGTGGCCGTGCCCACGGTGGTTGGAGGCGACGGTGTCGGACGGGCCCAGCGAGGCGGACACCCCGACCGGCACCGCCTCCTGGCCGATCGACAGGTGGATGAAGCCCGGCACCTCGCCGTCGGCGAACAGCGCCTTGAGCCGCTCCTCGGCCTGGCGGATCGTCAGCATGCCCTCGTACAGCGAGAGCAGGCGGTCGGTCGGGTCGTTCTTCGGCTCGCGGGCCATGGCGCTTCCTCGGGTGACGCGGCGAGTATGGTTGCGGCGGATCGGCCCGGTCAACTTTAAATGACTACTGATTCATAGTTCATTATTATCCGCCAAACGGGAGGAATGGGACGGTGAACCTGGATTTCGGAGATCGCACGGCACTGGTGACCGGCGGGGCCAGCGGAATCGGTCGGGCCTGCGCCGAAGCGCTGGCCGCCGCCGGCGCCCGGGTGGTGGTTGCCGACCGCGACGTGGCCGCCGGCGAGGCCGTCGCAGCGGCGGTCGGCGGGACGTTCCGGCGGATCGACGTCGGCGACGAGCAGGCGGTGGCCGAGGCGGTCGACGCGGTCGAGCGCGACGTCGGCCCGATCGACGTCCTGGTCACCTGCGCCGGCGTGCTCCAGCGCACCCTGCCGCCGGGCGAGCTGTCGTGGAAGGAGTGGGACCTGGTGCAGCGCATCCACCTGCGCGGCACCTATGCCTGCTGTGCCGAGGTCGGAACCCGGATGGCCGGGCGGGGCAGGGGCTCGATCGTGGTGATCGCGTCGGTCGCCGGCATGCGGTCGGGGCCGCTGCACTCCTACGGCCCGGCCAAGGCCGGCATCATCAACCTCGCGGAATGCCTGGCCGGCGAGTGGGGGCGGCGCGGCGTCCGGGTCAACGCGGTGGCCCCTGGCTTCACCGAGACGCCCGCCCTGGAACGCGGCTTCGCGACCGGAACGCTGGAGGCCGGCGCGCTCGCCGGCAGCAGCGCCCTCGGCCGGCTGGTCCGGGCAGAGGAGATCGCCGGGGCCGTCACCTTCCTGGCGTCCGACCTCGCCTCGGCGATCACCGGCGTGACCCTGCCGGTCGACGCCGGCTACTTGGTGGCGACGCCGTGGTCGGCCTATGGCGGGGTTCGCGGCGACGCGCCCGGGAGCTAAGACTCCCGGGACGGTCGCTCACTCGTCGGTCATCGGCGTGGTGATCACCAGGAACACCAGGTCGACCAGGCCTGTGTTGCTGATCGCGTGCTCGATCCCGGGCGGGATGAAGATCACATCGTGGCGCCGCACCACCCGTTTCTCGCCGGCGATCTCCATCAGGCCCTCGCCTTCCAGCACGTGATAGATCTGCTCCTGCACCTTGTGGGCATGGCGCTCGACATAGGCCATCGGCTGGTAGCAGGAGATCCGGTGGTCGATCAGGCGGGCGTCCGAGGTGTCGGCCGCCACCAGCGGCTTGGACAGGGCGCCGCCATAGTGCGCCGGGAACTCCTTCCACTCGACTTCCGCGATGTTCCGGATGAAGGCTTTTCTCATTGTCGGTGCTCTCGGACTGGTGTGTCGGGGCGATGAACCGGCGGCAGCCTAGACCATGCCGCCGTTGGTCTGCACGATCTGCCCGTCGGTCCGGAGCGGGATAGGTCGGGAGGTTCTGCGTGGCATTCGGTGAGGCCGATCTGAGCCGTCCATACGACGTGGTGGTACTCGGCGCCGGCGCGGGCGGCATGACCGCCGCGGCCGTCGCCGCCGGGGAGGGGCTCGAGGTCCTGCTGGTCGAGAAGACCCCGCTGCTGGGCGGGACCACAGCCATTTCCGGGGGCATGGTGTGGGCGCCCGGGAACGCCGCGGCGGCGGCTGCCGGGCTCGAAGACTCGGTGGAGCAGGCCCGGACATATCTCGATGCCGTGGTCGGCGACCGGGTCGGGGCGGCGCTGCGCGAGGCGTTCCTGGAACGGGCCGGCGAGGCGATCGACTACCTCGGCCGCAACACCGCGGTGCAGCTGGTGCCGGTACCGTTCTACCCGGACTACTACCCGGACCTGCCGGGGGCGGCCCTGGCCGGGCGGGTGCTGGAACCGGCGGCCTTCGACGCCCGCGAACTGGGCGCGGCGTTCATCCTGCTGCGGCCGCCGCTGCCTGAGTTCACGCTGTTCGGAGGCATGATGATCGCCCGGCCCGACATCGTGCACTTCCGGCGCGTGTTCAAATCGCTGCGGTCGGCGTTGCGGGTGCTGCGCCTGGTGTCGGGCTATGCGGTGCAGCGCCTGCGTCTGCATCGGGGGGCGAACCTGGTCCTCGGCAACGCGCTGGCCGCCCGGCTGGTGAAGTCGATGATCGATCTCGGCGTCTCGGTCCAACTCGGCGCCGACGTTCGGCGCCTGACGGTCGAGGGCGGGCGGGTCGCCGGGGTCGAGGTCGCGACCTCGTCCGGCCCGGTCACCGTCAAGGCGCGCCGCGGCGTGGTGCTGGCGACCGGCGGGTTCTCGCGAAACCAGGCGATGCGCGCGCAGTTGCTGCCGCCGCTGGCGGGTCCGCTGTCGGCGGTATCGGCCGGCAATACCGGCGACGGCATCGGCCTGGGGCTCGCCGCCGGGGGGCGGATCCCGGACGGCAATTCGAGCGGCGCGTTCTGGGTTCCGGTATCGCGGTTCACCCGTGACGGCGGCGAGGAGGCGGTCTACCCGCACACCGTGACCGACCGCGGCAAGCCCGGCATGCTGGCGGTCGGCCGGGAAGGCCGGCGCTTCACCAACGAGTCGGACTCCTACCACGAGTTCGTCCAGGCGGTGATGCGGGCCGATGCGGAACACGGGACGGTGCCGTGCTTCCTGATCTGCGACGCGGTCTCGCTGTGGCGCTACGGGCTGGGCGCGGTGAAGCCGATGACCCTGCGGCTCTCGCGCCATCTGAAGGCCGGCTACCTCGTCTCGGCGCCGACCTTGCGCGGGCTGGCGGAGCGGATCGGCGTCGATCCGGCCGGGCTCGCGGCGACCGTCCGGCAGTACGACGCGGATGCCGCAGAAGGCGTCGACCATCAGTTCGGGCGCGGCGGCAACGCGTACCACAGCTATGTCGGCGATGCCGGCAACCGACCGAACCCGGCCATGCGGCCGCTGGACACCCCGCCGTTCTATGCGGTGGCGCTGTACCCGGGCGACCTCGGAACCGCGTCCGGCCTGGCGACCGGGCCGGACGGGCGGGTCCTGGATGCGGCCGGCAACCCGGTCCCCGGCCTGTACGCCTGCGGCAACGACATGAACTCGGTCATGGCCGGCTGCTATCCGGGGCCGGGGATCACGCTCGGCCCGGCCCTGGTGTTCGGCTATCTCGCGGCCATGAGCCTGGCCGGCCGGAACTGAGGGGCCGGCTGCTTCAGGACATGCGGCCCTGCGCCTCGTGCACCTTGGCGGTGCCCGGGCCGGCCAGCCCCCGACGGGTTTCGAGGTCGGCGCGCCCGATGGTGCGGGTGACGACGCGGTCCATCACAGCTCGTCCACGCAGACCGGGTAGACCGCCTGGAAACCCTCGGCGTACTTGGCGTCGCGGCCGCCGGCCTGGCCGCCGGAGTTGCGGCGGAAGTGGTTGGCCCGGTTCTGGGCGACGTTGGTGTAGTAGTCCCAAAGGTGGTGCTGGCCCTCCATGCACTCGATGGCGGCCCGCTTCTTGTCCCACACCTCGGTGATGTCCAGGAACACGTTGGGAATCCAGCCCATCTGCTCGGTCTGGTGCGGCTCGAACAGGTAGAGCTGCGGCGCGCCGAGGACCTTCTGACCGGGGTTGTGGCCCCAGGCCTGGGCGATCATCCGGACCTCCATCGCGACCTCGGTCGCGTACATGTGGTCGGTGTTGTACGGGTCGTACTTGGAGTGGGACATCATGAAGCGCGGCTGCACCGCGCGGACGATGTCGACCAGCCTGAACTTGGCGTCCTGGTCGACCACCAGCGGGTAGTCGCCCAGGTCCATGAACTGGATGTCGTGGACGTCGAGCGCCTTCGCCGCGTTCTCGGCTTCCTGACGGCGCGCCGCCTTCACGGCTTCCAGCGTCACGCCGGGCTGCTTCCAAAGCTTCGCGCTCTCGCCTCGCTCGCCGTACGACAGGCAGACGACGGTCACCTCGTAGCCGAGCTTCTGGTGCAGCGCGATGGCGCCGCCACAGCGCCAGACGAAATCGGCTGCGTGGGCGCTGATCACGAGCGCCGTCTTCTTGTCGGCCATCACCGATCCTCTCTTGTCAGAGCCGGGCTCCAGATCCGACGGAGCCTCTGGCAACACCGGGCAGGGTGCCATCTCGAATACATCTCGACGGTAGAGGAATTTGCCGGAAGGCGCATCGAGTCACGGCCTGCAGGATCGCCCGAACGCGACGAAGGCGCGGGCCTCGACTGGCTGCGCAAGGCCGACGCCGCGCTGCTGCTGGAGCAACTCGAGGTCGGGCCGGCGTAGCCGCCGAGCCGGGATCACGGCCGGGCCGCGTCCTGCAGGATCATGTCGGCTGCCTTCTCGCCGATCATGATGACCGGAGCGTTGGTGTTGCCGGAGGTCAGGGTCGGCATGATCGAGGCGTCGGCGACCCGCAGCCCGGCGATGCCGTGGACCCGCAGCCGGGCGTCGACGACCGCTTGTCCGTCCTGTCCCATCCGGCAGGTGCCGACCGGGTGGTAGGTGGTCTCGGCCGCCTGCCGGACCCAATCGAGGATCTCGTCGTCGCGCTCCGCGGCCGCGCCGGGGGCCAGCTCCATGACCCGCAGCGGGGCCATCGCCGGCGCCGTCATGATCGAGCGGGCGATCCGGACCGCACGGGCCGTCAGGGCGGCGTCGACCGGCGCCGACAGGAAGTTGAAGGCGATCGCCGGCGCCCGGCGCGGGTCGGCCGAGGTGACGTGGACGCTGCCCTTGCTCTCCGGGCGCATCGGGTGGGCGTAGCAGGTCATGCCGGAGCGGCGCGACAGCATCGGCCCGTTCGGCCCCGGCTCGGTCAGCATCGGCACCCAGCCGAGCAGCAGGTCGGGGGCTTCGAGGCCCTCGCGCGAGCGCACGAACGCCCGGATCGGCGCCGCCACCATGCCGATCATGCCGCCGCCGTTCACGGCGTAGCGGATCGCCTGCCGCACCAGCCCGAGGCCGCGGCCGAGATCGTTGAAGGAATAGCCGCGCGTGCCGATCGCCCAGCGGGTGCGCGGGGCGTAGTGGTCGCGCAGGTTCTCGCCGACCCCCGGCAGGGCGCAGCACACCTCGATGCCGAGGTCGCGCAGCCGGTCCGGCTGGCCGATGCCCGACAGTTCCAGGAGCTGCGGCGAGTTGATCGAGCCGCCGCTCACCACCACCTCGCAGCCGGCCAGGGCCTCCCGCGACTGTCCGCCGACGGCATAGCGGACGCCGACGCAGCGCGTGCCGTCCAGGATCAGCCGCTCGGCCAGCGCGCCGGTCTCGATCCGCAGGTTCGGGCGCCGGCGCACCGGGTCCAGGTAGCAGCGCGCCGTACTCATGCGCCGGCGCGACGCGATGGTTGCCTGGCTCATGGCGATGCCGTCCTGGCGGGCGCCGTTGTAGTCCGGGTTGTGGGGAATGCCGACCTCGCCGGCGGCGGCGATCAGGGCACGGTACAGCGGATCGACCGGCTGCGGGTCGGTCACCCGCAGCGGGCCGTCGCGGCCGCGGAAGGCGTCGTCGCCGCCGCCCTCGTAGCGCTCCATGCGCTTGAAGTACGGCAGCACGTCGGCATGGCTCCAGCCGGCATTGCCCATCTGCGCCCAGCCGTCGAAGTCCTGGGCCTGGCCGCGCACGAAGGCGAGGCCGTTCAGGGCGCTGGAGCCGCCGAGCATGCGGCCGCGCGGCACCGGGATCCGCCGGCCGGCGGTGTTGGCGTCGGGTTCCGAGCTGTACAGCCAGTTGACCGCCGGGTTGCTCACCAGCTTGGCGTAGCCGACCGGGACATGGGTCCAGGGATGACCGGCCGGGCCGGCTTCCAGGAGCAGCACCCGATTGCGCGGGTCCGCCGACAGCCGGTTGGCCACGACCGCCCCGGCCGACCCGGCGCCGACCACGACGTAGTCGTACTCGTCCATGAACCACCCTCCCGCGTCCCGTTCCTTGGCTTGGAGATCGCCCGTCGGGTGGACGCAGACGCGGGTGACCGGGCGAAATCAAGTCACGGCCCGAGGTCAGGGCGCAAGCGCGGGGCCGTGGCCGGATACCGGGTCCGGGCGGTTCCGGAGCCCGCCGGTTTCACGGATTTGCCGGCGGAGACGGGCCGGCCGCGCCACCCGCAGCATGAGACCAATTCCATTCCTGCACTTCAGGCGGCGGTTCCCGACCGCCGTCGAACGATTCTGCAATACTCGAACCCGATATGCCGGCTTTGGGGGCTGTTCCTATCGTTTCTGGCGTCGTAGCCTTCCCCCACGCCGCGGACCTGGAACAGGTCAGGCTCCCGATCCAAGGGGGGAAGCGGGCAGCGGAAACGAAGACGGGAACAACGATGACGGATATGCGATATCTGGCACCGCAGACGCTCGACGAAGCGGTCGGTGCCTACGCCGCGGCGGCGGGCGCTGCCCGCATTCTCGCCGGCGGGACCGACCTTCTGGTGCAGATGCGCTCCGGCATGGTGAAGCCGGGCCTGGTCGTCGACATCAAGAAGATCCCCGAGATGACCACGGTCGAGCAGACCGCCGACGGCGGCTTCAAGGTCGGCGCCGCGGTCTCCGGTGCGGTGCTCGCCGAGCATCCGACATTCGGCAAGGTCTGGCCGGGCGTGCTCGAGGGCTTCAACCTGATCGGGTCGACCCAGGTGCAGGGCCGCGCCTCGATGGGCGGCAACCTGTGCAACGGCTCGCCGGCCGCCGACAGCGTGCCGGCGCTGGTCGCCGCCGGGGCGGTCGTCACCGTGCAGGGGCCTGATGGCCGCCGCGAGCTGAAGGTCGAGGACGTGCCGGCGGGGCCGGGCAAGACCAACCTGAAGCCGGGCGAGATCGTGGTGAGCTTCACCCTGCCGCCGCGGCCGAAGGGGTCGGGCGACGCCTATCTGCGGATGATCCCGCGCACCGAGATGGACATCGCGGTGGTCGGCGTCGGCGTCAGCCTGACGCTGGAGAACGGCGTGTGCACCGCGGCCCGGGTCGGGCTCGGGGCGGTCGCGCCGACCGTGCTGCTGGTCGAGGACGCCGCCAAGGCGCTGATCGGCAGCAAGCTCGACGACGCTGCGCTCGATGCCGCCGCTGCCGCCTGCAGTGCCGCCTGCCGTCCGATCGACGACAAGCGCGGCACCATCGCCTACCGAACCAAGGTCGCCGGCGTGCTGCTCAAGCGCACCGCGGCGATCGCCGCCGAACGCGCCAAGGGGAATTGAGGCCATGGCAAAGATTCACGTCACTACCACCATCAACGGGGACCCGACCGAGTTCCTGTGCGATCCGGCCGAGAGCATGCTGGACGCGCTGCGGGGACCGCTCGGCCTGACCGGCGCCAAGGAAGGCTGCGGCACCGGCGACTGCGGCGCCTGCAGCATCACCGTCGACGGCCGGTTGGTCTGTTCGTGCCTGATGCTGGCGGCCGAGGCCGAGGGTCACGAGATCGCGACCATCGAGGGCATGGCCCAGGGCGAGAAGCTGCATCCGCTGCAGCAGAAGTTCCTGGAGCTGGCGGCCCTGCAGTGCGGCATTTGTACGCCGGGCGTGCTGGTCGCCGCCAAGTCGCTGCTGGAGCGCAACCCGGATCCGTCCGAGACCGAGGTGCGCTACTGGCTCGCCGGTAACCTGTGCCGCTGCACCGGTTACGACAAGATCGTCCGCGCGGTCATGGAGACCGCCGCCGAGATGCGGGAGGCTGCCCGATGAACGACCAGAGCAACAAGTGGATCGGCAAGCGCACCATCCGTCCCGATGGTGTCGACAAGGTGACGGGCCGCGCCTGCTACGCGGCCGACAACAGCATGCCCGGGATGATCTGGGCCAAGGTGCTGCGCAGCCCGCATCCCCACGCCAAGATCCGCAGCATCAATACCGCCAAGGCCGAAGCGCTGCCCGGCGTGAAGGCGGTGGCGACGGCGAAGGACTTCGTCGAGTTCCCGATCGACACCGCGGTGCCGCTCGGCATCCAGGACATGCGCTGGATGGCCCGCAACATGCTGGCCCATGAGCGGGTGCTGTTCCACGGCCATCCGGTCGCGGCGGTCGCCGCCACCACGGCCGAGATCGCGGCCGAGGCCTGCAAGCTGATCGAGGTCGACTACGAGGTCCTGCCGTGGGCCGTCGAGATCGACGACGCGATCGCGCCGGACGCGACGCCGCTGTTCGACCACATCCAGTTCGAGGGCAAGCCGTCGAACATCGCCGGCAAGCTGGAGCACAAGAAGGGTGACATCGACGCCGGCTTCGCCGAGGCCGACGTCATCATCGAGCGCAGCTTCACCACCCGGCCGGTGCACCAGGGCTACATCGAGCCGCATGCCTGCACGGTCAGCGTCGCCGCCGACGGCTCGACCACGATCTGGAGCTCGAGCCAGGGCCAGTTCATGGTCCGGGCGATGACCGCCTACCTGACCGGCATCCCGCAGAGCGACATCCGCGCGATCCCGGCCGAGATCGGCGGCGGCTTCGGCGGCAAGACCATCGTGTACCTGGAGCCGGTGGCGACCATCCTGTCGCGCAAGTCCGGCCGGCCGGTGAAGATGGTGATGTCCCGCGAGGAGGTGATGCGGGCCACCGGGCCGACCTCCGGCGCCAAGATGACCGTGAGGATCGGGGCCAAGAAGGACGGCACTTTGGTCGCCGGCCACGGCATCTTCTACCTGCAGGCGGGGTGCTTCCCGGGCTCGCCGATCCGCGGGGCGGCCGGCTGCTCGTTCACGCCGTACGCCATCCCGAACGTGCTCTCGACCGGCTACGACGTGGTGTGCAACCGCTCGAAGGTCGCGGCCTACCGGGCGCCGGGCGCGCCGATCGGCGCTTACGGCGTCGAGTGCGTGCTCGACGAGGTGGCCCAGGCGATCGGCATGGACCCGCTCGAGATGCGGCTCAAGAACATCGCCCATGACGGCACCAAGGCCGTGCACGGCCCGGTGTTCCAGAGCATCGGCTTCGCCCAGACCATCGAGGCGGCGCTGAAGTCCGAGCACTACAAGACCAAGCTGACCGGCAAGTTCCAGGGCCGCGGCGTCGCCAACGGCTGGTGGTTCAACGCCGGCGGCGAGTCGAGCGCCCAGGTGAACATCACCGAGGACGGCAACGTCGTGGTGACCACCGGCCACCCGGACATCGGCGGCTCGCGCGCGTCGATCGCCAACATCACGGCCGAGCTGCTGGGCATCGACTACGACCGGGTCTCGGTGCTGATCGGCGACACCGCCACCATCGGCTTCAGCAACCTGACCGGCGGCAGCCGCGTGCTGTTCGCCTCGGCCATGGTGGTGACGGAGTCGACCGAGAAGGTGATCGAGCAGCTCAAGCAGCGCGCCGCCAAGATCTGGGGCATCGACGCCTCGGCGGTGGTCTGGGAGAACGGCGAGGCCCGCCCGAGCGGCGAGCACACCGGCAACTTCCCGACCATGACCCTGGCCGAGCTCGGCGCCAAGGCGAACGAGACCGGCGGGCCGATCGGAGCCGGCAGCCAGCAGAACACCACGGGTGCCGAGTGCGGTTTCGCCACCCACATCTGCGACGTCGAGGTCGACGTGGATCTCGGGACCGTCACGATCCTGCGCTACACCTGCGTGCAGGACGTCGGCAAGGCGATCCACCCGGCCTACGTCGAGGGCCAGATGCAGGGCGGCGTCGCCCAGGGCATCGGGTGGGCGCTCAACGAGGAGTACATCTACGACAAGCAGGGCCGGGTGGATAACCCGAGCTTCCTGGACTACCGCATGCCGGTGTGCTCCGACCTGCCGATGCTCGACACCATCATGGTCGAGATCCCGAACCCGAAGCACCCGCAGGGCGTGCGCGGCGTCGGCGAGGCGCCGCTGGTCCCCGGGCCGGCGGCCGTCTGCAACGCCGTCAGCAACGCGCTCGGCATCCGCTTCCACGACCTGCCGCTGTCGCCCCCGCGCATCGTGGCGGCGATCGACGCCAACATGAAGCAGGCGGCGGAGTAACGCCCCAGGCGGCGTACAGAACGAACAGGGCTGCAGGCGTCAAGCGACCGCCTGCAGCCCTTTTTTTGCGACCAGCGTCAGCAGCTTCAGCGACGCTCCGCGCGGGCGCTTCTCGCCGCGCTCCCACTGGCTGACGAGCCCAGTAGTCACATTGAGGTAGCGCGCGAACACCGCCTGGCTCGCACCCTCGCGCAATCGGATGGCGCGGATATCCTCGGCCGACAGCTCCTCGACCGATGTCAGGCACAGGGCGTCGAATTCCCTCATGGTCCGCTTGTCGACGACGCCGGCATCCGCGAGGCCGAGGGCGGTCTCGTGCACGGCGGCGAGGGGGCCGCTGCGATAGCGTTCAGGCATCGCAATTCACCTCAGTGATCGTGCCGTTTGCGACGGCTCGCCCGATGCCGATTGGGTCGAGCGACAGCATAGTGGTGGCGAGTTGGCGGAAGGCGGCCAACTCATCGCGTCGGATGTTGTCGCGCTCGTTCTTCGCGAACCCGTAGATGAAGAAGGCGAGGGAGCCGCTCCGGAGCAGGATGATGGTTCTGAACCCGCCTGACCGGCCGCCACCGTCCCGGGCGATGCGTTGCTTGATGACGCCGCCGCCCAGGTGCGCGTCAACCAGTCCGGCCGTCGCACGGTCGATCGCGTCGCAGAGCATAAGGTCGGAGATACCGTTGCGGGCGGCGAACCGCTCGAACGGTCGGGTCTTGAAGACGCGCATCCGGGTTCGACTATCACACTTAGTGTTATAGCGAGACGCTGTCCCGCTGTCGAACCCGCTATGGGAGGTTCAGGCCCGCTTCCGCTACTCCGCCGCCACCGCCGGCCGCGAGCGGGCCAGGGTGTCGGCGAGGCGCTTCTGGGCGGCGCGGTACTCGCGGTCCAGCCGGTCGATCAGGGCAGCCGCCGGCACCACCGCCTTGACCGCGCCGATGCCCTGGCCGGAGCCCCAGATCTCCTTCCAGCTCTTCGGCTTGGACGAGCCGCTGGCGAAGCTCATGGCCGAGGCGTCGCTGGTCGGCAGGTTGTCCGGGTCCATGCCCTGGGCGGCGACCGACGGCTTGAGGTAGTTGCCGAGCACGCCGGTGAACAGGTTGGTGTAGACGATGTCGTCGGCCCCGCTCTCGACGATCATCCGCTTGTAGCCCTCGACGGCGTTGGCCTCCTCGGTGGCGATGAACGCCGAACCGATATAGGCGAGGTCGGCGCCGGCGGCCTGGGCGGCCAGGATCGAGTCGCCGCAGGCGATGGCGCCGGACAGCGCCAGCGGTCCGTCGAACCAGCTGCGGATCTCCTGGATCAGCGCGAACGGCGACAGCGCGCCGGCATGCCCGCCGGCCCCGGCCGCCACCGCGATCAGTCCGTCGGCGCCCTTCTCGATCGCCTTGTGGGCGAACCGGTTGTTGATGACGTCGTGCAGCACGACGCCGCCGCAGGAGTGGGCGGCCTCGTTGACCTCGATCCGGGCGCCGAGCGAGGTGATCCACACCGGGACCTTCCAGCGCGCGCAGATCTCGATGTCGCGCTCCAGCCGGACGTTGGTGCGGTGGACGATCTGGTTGACCGCGAACGGCGCCGCCGGCCGGTCCGGGTTGGCCTGGTTGTGGCGGTCGAGCTCTTCGGTGATGCGCTGCAGCCAGCGCTCCAGCTCGATCGGCTCGCCCTCCTTCTCGCGGGCGTTCAGGGCCGGGAACGAGCCGACGATGCCGGCCTTGCACTGCGCGATCACCAGATCGGGGTTCGAGACGATGAACAGCGGCGACCCGATGACCGGGAGGCGCAGGTTCTGGAGCAGGGGCGGCAGGCTCATGCGAAGGTTCCTCGGCCTTGGTTCGTCGCGGCGGCGGATCGTACCATCCGCGACGGGCGAGCGAACCTGATTTTGAAACGTCGCTTCGCAAATTGACGTTCGGGCAGCGGGAGGGGGAGGGCGATGGGCGAGCTGAGATCGGTGCGCAGCGGGGAAGCGACCATCGTCTACCGGGCCGAGGGCGCGGGGCCGTTGGTGATGGTGATCGCCTCGACCGGCCGCGGCACCGAGGAATTCGGCCCGCTCGCCGAAGGCCTCGCCAGGCGCGGCTTCCGGGTGCTGCGGCCGGAACCGCGCGGGATCGGCGGCAGCGCCGGCCCGATGGACGGGGTGTCGTTTCACGACTTCGCCGACGACTTCGCGGCGGTGATCCGGGCCGAGGGCGGCGGTCCGGCGATCGTCGCCGGCCATGCCTACGGCAACTGGATCGCCCGCACCATCGCGTCGGACCATCCCGACCTGGTGCGCGGCGTGGTGCTGGTGGCGGCGGGAGCCCGCAGCATGCCGAAGGAACTGAGCGCGACCATCGACGTGATCGCCGACCCGGCGGCGCCCGAGGAGCGGCGGCTGGCCGGGCTGCGGCTGGCGTTCTTCGCCGAGGGCAGCGAGCCGCGGCCGTGGCTCGAGGGCTGGCATGCCGACGTCACGGCCAGCCAGCGGGCGGCCCGGGGACGGAGCGGCGAGTGCTGGCGTACCGCCGGCTCCGTCCCCGTCCTCGACCTGCAGGCCGACGCCGATCCGTTCCGGCCGCCGGAATCGCGCGACGAACTGCGGGCCGAGTTCGGCGATCGCCTGACGGTGCAGGTGATCGCGGGTGCCAGCCACGCGCTGCCGGCCGAGAAGCCGGCAGCGGTGGCCGATGCGATCGCCGGCTGGGCGGAGCGCCTGCCGGCGTAGGCGGCCTCTACTGCGTCCGGGTTATTGGGTCCGGAGGGGGCCGTCCGGGCCGACCAGGTCGATCCCCTCGACCGTGTTCTCGCCGGCCAGGATGGTCAGGTACTGCGAGACCGCGCGCTGCCAGCAGGCGGTCCGCAGGTAGTCGGCGACCCGGTCGCGCACCGCCTCGAACGGCAGCTGCCGGCCGTCGATCCGCCGGTCCAGCCGCAGCACGTGCACGCCGTACCGGGTCTTCACCGGCACCGGGCAGAGCTGCCCGGATTCCAAGGCGAACAGGAAGGTCTCGAACTCCGGGACCGTCTGGCCGCGGCCGATCTGCCCGAGGCTGCCGCCGACCGCGGCGGAGGGGCAGGCCGAGCGGGCCTTCGCCAGGTCGGCGAACAGCTCCGGCCGCTGCTGCAGCGTGGCGATCATGACCTCGGCGTCGCGGACCGCGTCCTCGTAGGCGAGGCGCTGTTCGGGCGCGGCCGACAGCAGGATGTGCGACGCCTCGAACAGGTCGGGCGAGCGGAACCGGCGAAGGTTGTTCTCGTAGTACCGCCGGCAGCTCTCCTCGTCGGCCTCGGGGATGTCGATCGCCGTCTCCAGCAGCCGGTCGATCAGCGCATCCTCGTCGGTGAGGCGACGGTCGTCGTCCGCCGTCTCCTCGGTCTGCAGGCCCTGGCGCCGGGCCTCCTGCAGCAGCATCTCGCGGACCGCCAGGGCCCGTGCCGCCTCCGCCCAGGCCGCGTCCGGGGACGCGGCCGGGTGGTTCTGCATCTCGGCGGCGATCGCCGCCTCGGGGATGGTGACCCCGTTCACGCTCGGTTGCGGGTTCATGGCTGCCTCACTTGACCTGGGCGAAGGGCGCGCGCTTGCTGCGCACCACCTGATAGCCGGGCCGCCACAGGTAGCGGACCGGTGCGCTCAGCATGTGCACCAGCCGGGTGAACGGGAACACCAGCAGGATGGTCAGCCCGAGGAACAGGTGGGTCTTGAACACCGGGTGGGCGTCGCGCACGAAGCCGGCGGCCGAGGTGTCGAGGGTGAAGATGCCCTGCGCCCAGGACATGAACTTCACCATCTCGTGGCCGTCCATGTGGCCGAGCGAGACCGGAATGGTCGCCAGGCCGAGCACGAGCTGGACGTACAGCAGCATCAGGATCGCGGTGTCGCCGAACGACGAAGTGGCCCGGATCCGCGGGTCGGCCAGCCGGCGGTGCAGCAGCATGGTGGCGCCGATCAGGCACATGACGCCGGCGACGCCGCCGACCATGATCGCCATGCCCTGCTTGAAGCCGTGGCCGATGCCGAAGGCGTCGAACACCTGGATCGGGGTCAGCAGGCCGACCAGGTGGCCGAAGAACACGATCAGGACGCCGACGTGGAACAGCACCGAGCCGACCACGAGTTGGCGCCGGCGCAGGAGCTGGCTTGAGCCGGAGCGCCACGTGTAGGGCTCGCGGTCGTAGCGGATGATGCTGCCGACGGCCAGCACGACCAGGGCGATGTAGGGGTAGATGCCGAACACGGCGGTGTTGAGATAGTCAGCCATGCCACGGTCCTCCTCACTGCGCGCCGGGCCGGGCCGGCGCAGCGGCACCGGTCGACGCGTCGTTCATCCGTTGCAGCATCCACTCGGCCTTCGGGCAGGCGCCCTGAGCGTCCGGTGCCGAGTCGGGCCCGAAGGTGACGGCGGTCTCCTCCCAGGCCCGGTCGAGTGCCGCCAGGTCGGTCGGATCGTCGTCCGGCACGGCGCGCGCCTCGGCCAGCAGCTCGGGCTCGGCCTTGCCTTCCGCCAGGGCCTCGAGCGCCGCGAACACCGGCGCGTAGTCGCTGCCGCGCTTGACCAGCCGCTCGCGCAGCGAGGTCAGAACGTGCAGCGGCTGTCCCAGCAGCTCGCGGGCGTCGGCCAGCGGCCGGGTGCCGAGGAACTCCAGGAACAGCGGCAGGTAGTCCGGCAGCTCCCGGGCCGACACGAACAGGCCGTGCTCGGCGTACATGGTCTGCAGGTCGACCATCGCCTGGCCGCGGTCGCGGCTTTCGCCGTGCACGTGCTCGAAAAGGTGCAGCGACAGCGACCGGGTGCGGTCGAACAGCAGCACGTAGCGCTCCTGCAGATCGTACAGGTCGCGCTCGCCGAGCTGGTCGAGTAGCCGGTACAGGTCGGGGTGCCTGGCCTCGGTCAGCAGGCCTTCGCCGGCGAGCGCCTCGCGCAGCTCGGGGGCGGCCCCCTGAAGCTCCGCCGTCGGGTAGGACAGCAGCAGCGACAGTACCTTGAAGGTCCGGATCATCAGAACACCTCCGTCGGCGTGGTGACGGTCTTGCGCTTCGATCCGGCGAACAGGTTGCCGGCCGAGGAGCCGCCCGAGCAGCCGTTGCCGAAGCTGAAGCCGCAGGAGCCGCGGACGTCGTAGGCGTCCTCGCCGACCTCGCGGTGCGACGTCGGGATGACGAACCGGTCCTCGTAGTTGGCGATCGCCATCACGTGGTACATCGCCTCGATTTGCGCCGGCTCGAGCCCGACCTGGGCCGCCACCTTGGCGTCGATCACGCCGTCGATGGTCTTGGCCCGCATGTAGGCCCGCATCGCCAGCATCCGCTCGAGGGCGAGCGCCACCGGCTCCTCCTTGCCCGCGGTCAGCAGGTTCGCGAGGTAACGCAGCGGGATCCGCAGGCTGCGGACGTCGGGCATGGCGCCGTCGACGCCGATCTTGCCGGCCTCGGCGGCCGACTGGATCGGCGACAGCGGCGGCACGTACCAGACCATCGGCAGGGTGCGGTACTCGGGGTGCAGCGGGAACGCCACCTTCCAGTCCATCGCCATCTTGTAGACCGGCGAGTTCTTCGCGGCCTCCAGCCAGGCGTCCGGCACGCCGTCCTGGCGGGCCTGCTCGATCACCGACGGATCGTTCGGATCCAGGAAGATCGAGAGCTGCGCCTCGTACAGGTCCTGCTCGTCGGTGGCCGAGGCCGCCTCGGAGATCCGGTCGGCGTCGTACAGCAGCACGCCGAGGTAGCGGATGCGGCCGACGCAGGTCTCCGAGCACACCGTCGGCTGGCCCGCCTCGATGCGCGGGTAGCAGAAGATGCACTTCTCGGACTTACCGCTGGACCAGTTGTAGTAGATCTTCTTGTACGGGCAGCCCGACACGCACATCCGCCAGCCGCGGCACTTCTCCTGGTCGATCAGGACGATGCCGTCGTCCTCGCGCTTGTAGATCGCGCCGGACGGGCAAGCGGCCACGCAGGTCGGGTTGAGGCAGTGCTCGCACAGCCTCGGCAGGTACATCATGAAGGTGTTCTCGAACTGGCCGTAGATCTCCTTCTCGACGCCCTCGAAGTTGACGTCCTTGGACCGCTTCGAGAACTCGCCGCCGAGGATCTCTTCCCAGTTCGGGCCCCATTCGATCTTCTCCATGCGCTCGCCGGTGATCAGCGACCGCGGCCGCGCCGTCGGCGAGGCCTTGGAGTCCTTCGCGGTCTGCAGGTGCTCGTAGTCGAAGGTGAACGGCTCGTAGTAGTCGTCGATCTCGGGCAGGTCGGGGTTGGCGAAGATCTTCGCCAGCACCCGCCACTTGGCGCCCATCTTCGGCTGCAACTTGCCGTTCCTGGTGCGGACCCAGCCGCCGTTCCACTTCTTCTGGTTCTCCCACTCCTTGGGATAGCCGATGCCGGGCTTGGTCTCGACGTTGTTGAACCACGCGTATTCCATGCCCTCGCGGTTGGTCCACACGTTCTTGCAGGTGACGGAGCAGGTGTGACACCCGATGCATTTGTCGAGGTTCAGCACCATGCCGATTTGCGCTCGGATCTTCATTCTGCAGCCTCCGTGGCTTGGCCGGCCGGCCCTTCGAGCCAGTCGACCTTGTCCATCTTGCGCACGATCACGAACTCGTCGCGGTTGGAGCCGACCGTGCCGTAGTAGTTGAAGCCGTAGGATTGCTGGGCGTAGCCGCCGATCATGTGCGTCGGCTTCAGCACCGCCCGGGTCACCGAGTTGTGGATGCCGCCGCGCTGGCCGGTCATCTCCGAGCCCGGCACGTTCACGATCTTCTCCTGGGCGTGGTACATGAAGAGGGTTCCCTCCTTCATGCGCTGGGAGACGACCGCCCGGGCGACGAGCGCGCCGTTGGCGTTGTAGGCCTCGATCCAGTCGTTGTCCTGGATCCCGGCCTTGGCGGCATCGACCTCGCTCAGCCACACCACCGGCCCGCCGCGGTTCAGCGTCAGCATCAGCAGGTTGTCGGTGTAGGTGGAGTGGATGCCCCACTTCTGGTGCGGGGTGATGAAGTTCAGCACCACCTGCGGCCGGTCCGACCCGCCCTTCAGCATCGGCGCGACGGTCTTGGTGTCGATCGGCGGCCGGTAGACGCAGAAGCCCTCGCCGAACGCCCGCATCCACAGGTGATCCTGGTAGAGCTGCTGGCGCCCGGTCAGGGTGCGCCACGGGATCAGCTCGTGGACGTTGGTGTAGCCGGCGTTGTAGCAGACCTTCTCGGATTCCAGGCCCGACCATGTCGGCGACGAGATGATCTTGCGCGGTTGTGCCACCACGTCTCGGAACCGGATCTTCTCGTCCTCCTTCGGCACCGCCAGGTGGGTGTGCTCGCGTCCGGTGATCTTGCCGAGCGCGGCCCAGGCCTTGACCGCGACCTCGCCGTTGGTCTCAGGCGCCAGGCTGAGGATCACCTCGGTGGCGTCGATGTCGGTGTCGATCCTCGGCAGGCCCTTGGTCGGACCATCCTCCTGGACCGTGCCGTTCAGCCGGCCGAGCAGCTCGACCTCGTGCTCGGTGTTCCAGGCGATGCCCTTGCCGCCGTTGCCGATCGAGGTCATCAGCGGGCCGAGTGCGGTGAACCGTTTGTACAGGTTCGGGTAGTCACGCTCGACCACCGCGATCTGCGGCATGGTGCGGCCGGGGATCGCCTCGATCTCGGCCTTCTTCCAGTCCTTCACGTCCATGGCCTGGGCGATCTCGCCCGGGGTGTCGTGCAGGATCGGTGTCAGCACCACGTCCTTCTCGACGCCCAGCACCTCCGGCGCGATCTCCGAGAACCGCTTGGCGATGCCCTTGTAGATCTGCCAGTCGGACCGCGACTCCCACACCGGGTCCACCGCCGCGCTGAGCGGGTGGATGAACGGGTGCATGTCCGAGGTGTTGAGGTCGTTCTTCTCGTACCAGGTCGCGGTCGGCAGCACGATGTCGGAGTAGACGCAGGTGGTCGACATCCGGAAGTCGAGGGTGACCAGCAGGTCGAGCTTCCCTTCCGGCGCCTCGTCGTGCCACTCGACCTCCCGGCTGCGCTGGGCGCCTTCCGCGCCCAGGTCCTTGCCGAGCACGCCGTGGCTGGTGCCCAGCAGGTGCTTGAGGAAGTACTCGTGGCCCTTGCCGGACGAGCCGAGCAGGTTCGACCGCCAGACGAACATGTTGCGCGGCCAGTTCTTCTCGCCGTCAGGGTCCTCGCAGGACATCCGCAGGCTGCCGTCCTGCAGGCTGTCGACCACGTAGTCCTTGACCTCCTTGCCGGCCGCCTTGGCCGCCGCCGCGATGGTCAGGGGGTTGGTCTCCAGCTGCGGGGCCGACGGCAGCCAGCCCATCCGCTCGGCCCGGATGTTGTAGTCGATCAGGGCGCCGTCCCACGGCCCCTCGGGGGCGGTCGGCGACAAGATCTCCGACACCTCCAGGGTCTCGTAGCGCCACTGGTCGGTGTGGGCGTAGAAGAACGAGGTCGAGTTCATGTGCCGCGGCGGCCGGTTCCAGTCCAGCGCGAACGCCAGCGGCAGCCAGCCGGTCTGCGGGCGCAGCTTCTCCTGGCCGACATAATGCGACCAGCCGCCGCCCGACTGCCCGATGCAGCCGCACATGACCAGGAGATTGATGATCCCCCGGTAGTTCATGTCCATGTGGTACCAGTGGTTCAGGCCGGCCCCGAGGATGACCATGGACTTGCCCTTGGTCTTCTCGGCGTTCAGCGCGAACTCCCGGGCGACCGTGACGATCCGCTCGGCCGGCACGCCGGTGATGCGCTCGGCCCAGGCCGGGGTGTACGGCACGTCCTCGTCGAAGCTCTTGGCGACATTGTCGCCGCCGAGGCCGCGGTCGAGGCCGTAGTTCGCCGCGAACAGGTCGAACACCGTGGCCACCAGGGCCTCGCCGTCGCTCAGCGTTACCGCCTTGGCCGGGACCCGCCGCAGCAGCACGGACTCGTGGTCGGTGGACGCGAAGTGCTCGTGCTCGCGGTTGCCGAAGTAGGGGAAGGCGACCTCGACCACGTCGTCGTGCTTGTCGTCCTCGACCAGGCTGAGCTCGAGCTCGACGTCGCGCCCGCCGGCCTCCTTGGCCTCCAGGTTCCACTTGCCGGGATCGCCCCAGCGGAAGCCGACGGAACCGGTCGGCACCACCACCTCGCCGCTGCTGCGGTCGACCGCGACGGTCTTCCACTCGGGGTGCTTGTCCTGGCCGAGCCCGCCCTTGAACTCGGAGGCTCGGACCAGCCGCTCGGGGACGTAGTGGCCGTCCTTCTTCACCAGACGTACCAGGTTCGGCATGTCGGTGTAGCGGCGGCAGTAGTCCTCGAAATAGGCGGCCTGCCGGTCCAGGTGGAACTCGCGCAGGATGACGTGGCCCATGGCCATGGCCAGCGCCGCGTCGGTGCCCTGCTTGGGGTTCAGCCACATGTCCGAGAACTTGGCGGCCTCGGAGTAGTCCGGGCTGACCACCACGCTCTTGGCGCCCTTGTAGCGGGCCTCGGTGTAGAAGTGCGCGTCCGGGGTCCGGGTCTGCGGGACGTTGGAGCCCCACAGGATCAGGAAACCGGAGTTGTACCAGTCGGCGCTCTCCGGCACGTCGGTCTGCTCGCCCCAGGTCTGCGGGCTGGCCGGCGGCAGGTCGCAGTACCAGTCGTAGAACGACATGCACACGCCGCCCAGCAGCGACAGGTAGCGCGAGCCGGCCGCGTACGAGACCATCGACATCGCCGGGATCGGCGAGAACCCGATGACCCGGTCCGGGCCGTAGGTCTTCGCCGTATAGGCGTTGGCGGCGGCGATGATCTCGTTGACCTCGTCCCAGCCGGCCCGGACGAACCCGCCCAGACCGCGCCTGGCGGTGTACGACTTGCGCTTGGCCGGGTCCTCGACGATCGACGCCCAGGCGGCGACCGGCGTGCGCAGGACCCGGGCGTCGCGCCACTGCTTGAGCAGCGCGGACCGGATCAGCGGGTACTTCACCCGGTTGCCGGAGTACATGTACCAGCTGTAGCTGGCACCGCGGGAGCAGCCGCGCGGCTCGTGGTTCGGCAGGTCCGGCCGGGTCCGCGGGTAGTCGGTCTGCTGGGTCTCCCAGGTGACGATCCCGCCCTTGACGTAGATCTTCCAGGAGCACGATCCGGTGCAGTTGGCCCCGTGCGTCGACCGCACGATCTTGTCGTGCTGCCAGCGCTTGCGGTAGCCGTCCTCCCACCGCCGGTCCTCGCCGGTGGTGATCCCGTGGCCCTCCGAGAAGGTCTCTCTCGGAGCGGCCGACAGGAAGTTCAGGCGATCGAGAAGATGACTCATCCTCTCCTCCTTACTCTGCGGGGGCCGACGCGGTCGGCGTGGTCGCCGTGCCGCGCTCGATGTCGTGGAGCAGGCCGCCCGGCCGGGTGTAGACGAACCAGGTCAGGGCGGCGCAGGTGACGTAGAAGACCAGAAAGGCCCACAGAGCCGCCATCGGCGCACCGGTCAGCGCGATCGAGGAGCCGTACGCCTTCGGGATGAAGAAGGCGCCGTAGGCCGCGATCGCCGAGGTGAAGCCGATGATGGCCGCCGACTCCTTCTCGGCATGGCGCAGGGCCTCCGGGGCCGGGATCCCCGGCATCAGCCGGCCGATCTCGGACCGCATGATGATCGGGATCATCTGGAAGGTGGACGCGTTACCGACGCCGGTCGCGAAGAACAGCACCATGAACATCGCGAAGAAGCCCCAGAACGCCCCCGGCTGGGTCTTGATGCCGAGGAAGTAAAGGACGCCTGCGACCGCCGCGATCATCAGCACGAAGGTCCAGAAGGTGACCCGGCCGCCGCCGAACTTGTCGGAGATCCAGCCCGTGGCCGCCCGGCTCAGCGCGCCGATCAGCGGGCCGAGGAAGACGTACTGCAGGGAGTCGACCTCCGGGAACTGGGTCTTCGCCAGCAGCGGGAAGCCCGCCGAGTAGCCGATGAACGAGCCGAAGGTCCCGGTGTACAGCCAGCACATGATCCAGTTGTGCTTGCGCTGGAAGATCACGGCCTGCTCGCGGAACGAGGCCTTGGCCGACGCCAGGTCGTTCATGCCGATCCACGCGAACACGGTCGCCAGGATCAGGAACGGCACCCAGATGAAGCCGGCGTTTTGCAGCCACAGCTGGGTCGTGGCCGACGCCGCCTGCGGCTCGCCGCCCATGGTGCCGAACACGCCGGCGGTGATGACCAGCGGCACGGTGAACTGCATCACGCTGACGCCGGCGTTACCCAGTCCGGCATTGAGCGCCAGGGCGTTGCCCTTCTGCGACTTCGGGAAGAAGAAGCTGATGTTGGCCATGGACGAGGCGAAGTTGCCGCCGCCGAGGCCGCACAGCAGTGCCAGCACCAGGAAGATCAGGTACGGGGTGCTGGGATCCTGCACCGCGTAGCCGATGCCGAAGGCCGGGATCAGCAGCGAGGCGGTCGACAGGGTCGTCCACAGCCGGCCACCGAGGATCGGCACCATGAAGGAGTAGAAGATCCGCAGCGTGGCGCCCGACAGCCCGGGCAGGGCGGCCAGCCAGAACAGCTGGTCGGTGGTGTACTTGAAGCCGATGGCCGGCAGCTTTGCCACCACCACGCTCCACACCATCCACACCGAGAACGCCAGCAGCAGGCACGGGATCGAGATCCAGAGGTTGCGCTGGGCGATCTTGCGCCCGGTGCTCTCCCAGAACTTCGGGTCCTCGGGCCGCCAGTCGGTCACCAGCGCGCCGGTGCCGCGGCCATGCTTCTCGGTGTCGTGAATACCCTCGAGCTCGGCGAACGCCGGCAGCTCGTCGAGCTTCTCGCCCATGGCCGACCGTTCCATCTGCCGGATCGAGACGTGCATCCAGACCAGGGCCACGGCGACGATCGCGAACAGCAGCATGAAGCAGCTGGTCCACACGCCGATCAGGTCGTTCATGACGCCGAAGGTGATCGGCAGGACGAACCCGCCCAGGCCGCCGATCATGCCGACCAGGCCGCCGACCGAGCCGACATGCTCGGGGTAGTACACCGGGATGTGCTTGTAGACGGCGGCCTTGCCCAGCGACATGAAGAAGCCGAGCACGAACACGGTCAGGACGAACGGTACCAGGCCCATGCGGGTCGAGAAGGTGATCGGGCCGGTGATGCCGTGGATGGTGTAGTCGGTGTTCGGATAGGACAGCATGAACAGGGCGACCAGCGACACGCCGAGCGTCCAGTACATGACGGTCCGGGCGCCGTAGCGGTCGGACAGGTAGCCGCCATAGGCCCGGAACAGGCTGGCTGGGACCGCGTAGACGGCCGCCAGCATGCCGGCGGTCTTCAGGTCGAGGCCGTAGACGCCGATCAGGTAGCGCGGCAGCCACAGCGCCAGCGCCACGAAGGCACCGAACACGAAGAAATAGTACAGAGCGAAGCGCCAGACCTGCTGGTTGCGCAGCGGCTCGAGCTGCATCAGCGCGCTCGGAGCCTTCTCGCCGCGTGCCTTGCGGGCCTTGTGGGCGGGGTCGTCGTCGGTCGTCAGGTAGAACACCACGGCCACGATCGCCAGGACGACCGCATAGATCTGCGCGGTCTGCTGCCAGCCCAACGCGACCACGGCGAACGGCGCCGCGAAGTTGGTCACCGCCGCGCCGACGTTGCCGGCCCCGAAGATCCCGAGCGCCGTTCCCTGCTGGTCCTTCGAGTACCAGCGAGAGACGTAGGCGATGCCGACGATGAAGGAGCCGCCGGCCAGGCCGACGCCGAGCGCCGCGACCAGGAACATCGGGTAGGTCGAGACCTTGGACAGCAGGAACGTCGCGACCGCGGTGAGCAGCATCTGCAGCGTGTAGACCAGCCGGCCGCCGTACTGCTCGGTCCAGACCCCGAGAAAGATCCGGCTGACCGAGCCGGTCAGGACCGGCGTGGCGACCAGGATGCCGAACTCGGTGTCGGAGAGACCGAGCTCCTGCTTTATGCGGACGCCCAGGATCGAGAAGATGGTCCAGACGGCGAAGCAGGCGGTGAACGCCAGGGTGCTCATCCCGAGCATGCGATGCTGCGTGCCCGGTGAGACTCCGTGGATTTCCTTCATGGCTTAACCCCACTTGACTGACGACGGCACCCTCCGGGCGCTGTCCGTGCCGGCAATCTCGTGAAGTCACCCGTGCTTGAACTTGATCCAGGTCAACATGTACGGTCGTGACGACAAAATAAGAGCGCACGGTAATTGGGTGTGGAGTTGAAAATGCATAAGTTTGTTTGTGATTTGAAAAATTTGACTGCCGCGGCAAATTGTTTATTCGATGCGCTTGATGTTTATCAAGAATGATGCAAGCGTCGCCGCATGCGTTCCGAGGATCTGCCCACCGTCCGCGCGCTCGACCTGTTCGCCACCATGTCGGAGGAGTCGTTCGACATCCTCATGCAGGGCGCGTTCCTGCAGTGGTTCCCGCCGCAGGTGACGCTGATCGAGGAGGGTGGCGGGGCCGACTTCCTCCACGTGGTGGTCGAGGGGACGGTCGAAATGGTCGCGTGCGGCAACGACCGCGAGACCACGATGGCGATCATGGAGCCGGTCTCCACCTTCATCCTCGCGGCGGTGCTGCGCGACGCCGTGTATCTGATGACCGCGCGCACGCTCGAGCGCTCCCGCATCCTGATGATCCCGGCCGAGAGCGTCCGCGACGCCATGGACCGCGACCCGGCGTTCATGCGGGCGATCGTCTGGGAGCTATCCGGGGCCTTCCGTGGCGCGGTGAAGGCGCTGAAGTCCCAGAAGCTGCGGACCGGGGTCGAGCGCCTGGCGAACTGGCTGCTGGTCGCGCACGACGAGCAGGGCGCGACCGGAACCGTTCGGCTGAACTTCGACAAGCGGACGCTGGCTTCGTTGCTCGGCATGACGCCCGAGAACCTGTCGCGGGCGTTCGGCACCCTGCGTGGATACGGGGTCGACGTGAACGGCAAGGACGTCGTGATCAACCAGCCGGTCGACCTTCGGCGGCTGGCCAAGCCGGACCCGCTGATCGACGACGGCCTCGTCTGATCTCACTCGACGACACGACATGGAGGGACTCATGACCGACAAGCTGCCGGGAGCCGCCGGCGACGTTGCGGAGGCCTACCCCGACATCTGGGCGGCCTATTCCAAGCTCGGCGAGGCCTGTGCCGAGTGCGGGCCGCTCGACGCCGATACGCGGCGGCTGGTGAAGCTGGCGTTGGCGATCGGTGCGGCCTCCGAGGGGGCGGTGCATTCGCACGCCCGCCGGGCGGTCGAGGCCGGGATCGATCCGGCGGCGCTCAAGCAGGTGGCGATGCTGGCGATCCCCACGCTCGGCTTCCCGCGCGCCGTGGCCTCGCTGACCTGGATCGAGGACGTGACCGACCCGGATTGACCCGGCGGCGGAGACGGCCTTGACTGCTCCGTCGCGGGTGGCGTGAACGTTGCATCGTTGCGACGCTACGATCGCCCGTCCTGCCTCGGAGTGCCTCGTGACCGAACCCTGTCTTCTGCCGGCCGGCCAGGCCGCCCGCGCAATCGCCGATCGTCGGCTGAGCGCGCGGTCGCTGGTCGAGTCGTGCCTGGCCCGGATCGAACGGCTGGATCCGGTGATCGGGGCCTGGGTGGCGGTCGACGCCGACCGGGCGCGCGCCGCCGCCGATCGGGCCGATGCCGAGATCGCGGCCGGCCGCCGCCGCGGCCCGCTGCACGGCATGCCGTACGGTCTGAAGGACATCCTGCGGACGGCGGAGCTGCCGACCCGGGCGGCGTCGCGGCTGCCGCTTCCCGAAGACGGCGAGGAGGCCGCCGTGCACTGCCGGCTGCGCGACGCCGGGGCGATCCTGATCGGCAAGCTCAACACCTACGAGTTCGGCCCGGCAACGGCGCGGTCTATGACGACCTGCCGGCGCCGACCGCCCGCAATCCCTGGAGCCCCGACCACTTCACCGGCGGATCGAGCACCGGCGCCGGGGCGGCGGTGGCGTCCGGCATGGTTCCCCTGGCGATCGGCACCGACACCGGCGGCTCCGTGCGGCTGCCGGCGGCGGCCTGCGGCCTGGTCGGGCTGAAGCCGACATACGACCTGATCCCGCGGACCGGGATGCTGCCGAACTGTCCGTCGCAGGATCATCTCGGCCCGCTGACCAGGACGGTCGCCGACGCCGCCCTGGCGCTGGCCGCGGTGACCGGTAGCGACCCGGCGATCGGCGAGGGGAGCCTGAACGGCCTGCGGGTCGCGGTGGTCCGCTCGTTCCACGACGGCGACCCGGTCGCGGACCCCGCCGTCGCCGACGGCTTCGAGCGTGCGGTCGGGTTCCTGCGGGAGTCGGGCGCCGAGACCGTCGACCGTCGGGTCGGGCCGAGCCTGCGCGACTTCCGCGCCTGTGGCCGCATCGTCAACGCCGGCGAGAGCTTCGCCATCCATCGCCGGTGGCTGGCCGACGCCTCGGCGACGATCGGCACGGCGTTGCGCGACAAGCTGGAGGCGGCCGCCGGGCTGACCGCTGCGGACTACCTGGATGCCCAGCGCTGGCGGCGGGCGTTGGACGCCGCACTGGTCGAGGCGATGGCCGGCTGCGATCTCATGCTGTGCGCCGGGACCATGACGTCGGCGCCGCGCCTGGACGACGAGGCCGGCTGCATTCGGTTCACCGGCGATTCCGCGATGACTCCGTTCAGCCTGTCCGGCCAGCCGGCGCTGGTGCTGCCGACCGGTCTGGACCCGACCGGGCTGCCGATCGGCGTGCAGTTGGCCGCCCGGCCGTTCCAGGAGGCCGTCCTGCTGCGGGCCGGCGCGGCCCTGGAGAAGGCGATCGGGTTCGCCGGGACCGTGCCGTCGGAGTCGGCGCGCGCGGCCGCCGACTGTGCCCGGCCACCGGTCGCTCCGGAGCGGGACGACGGTCGGGCCGGCCGGCTGGCGCGCAGCATGGCGGACAGCGTCGCCCGGATCCCCCGGCCGCTGCCCGACGACCTGGGGTCGGCCCTGTCTTTCCAACCCACGGAGTTCTGGTCATGACGGCTGAGACGCTGACAGCGGCGGAAGCGGCGAGCGCGATGGCGGAACGGCGGCTTTCGTCGGCGGAACTGGTCGCGGCCTGCCTGGACCGGATCGAGCGACGCGACGGCACGGTCCGCGCGTGGCTGAGCGTCGACCGGGAGGGCGCCCTGGCCGCCGCCCGGCAGATGGACGCCGAGCGCGCCGCCGGCCGCGTCCGCGGGCCGCTGCACGGCATGCCGTTCGGGGTGAAGGACGTGATCGACGTCGCCGGCCAGCCCGGCACCCACAATTCGCCGCTGCACCTGTCGCGGGTGCCGGTCGACGACGCCGGCTGCGTGGCGCTGATGCGGGCGGGCGGCGCGATCCCGCTCGGCAAGACCGACACCGCCGAGTTCGCGGCCGCCGGCGGCCGCAACGCCGCGACCCGCAACCCGCACGATACCGGCCGCACGCCCGGCGGCTCGTCGGCCGGCTCCGGCGCGGCGGTCGCCGACCTGCACGTGCCGTTGGCGTTCGGTACCCAGACCGGCGGCTCGATGATGCGCCCGGCCGCCTATTGCGGCGTCTATGCCCTGAAGCCGACCTGGGGCGAGGTCAGCCGCGAGGGCGCCAAGCTGTACGCCGCCAGCCTCGACACCATCGGCTGGTACGGCCGCAGCGTCGCCGATTTGTCGCTGGTCGCCGGCGTGCTCGGGATCGAGGCGGCGGCAATGCCGCGGCCGCTGGCCGGGCTGCGGATCGCGGTGTGCCGCACGCCGTATGTCGACAAGGTTTCGGCCGACGGCCACGCCGCACTCGATCGCGCGGTGCGGGCGTTGGAGGCGGCCGGGGCGACGGTGGTCGCGCGCGAGCTGCCGTCGTCGCTGAACGCCCTGAACGACGCCAAGGAGACCATCATGCGCGGCGAGGGCCGGGCGGCCTTCCTGCCGCACGCCCGGCTCTACGGCGACCGCTTCAGCGACGGCCTGCGGCGGCAGGCGGAGGGGCCCGACGTGATCACCCGCTCGGTGCTCAAGGCGGCCCAGGACTACGGCGCGCATGCCCGGCTGGTGTTCGAATCCCACTACCGCGACGTCGACGCCGTGCTGTGCCCGGGGGCGACCGGCGAGGCCGATCGGGGGCTGGATAGCAGCGGCAGCTCGATCCTGAGCTCGCTGTGGACCGTGCTGCACGTGCCGGTGGTCGGGATCCCGGCCGGCGAGGGCTCCAGCGGCCTGCCGCTCGGCGTCCAACTCATCGGCTTCCGGTTCGCCGACGCCGCCCTGCTGGCCGCCGCCGAGGCGGTGGCCGCGGTGGTCGACCCCTGGGCCGGGAAGGTCCGGGTGCCGGGGTGATGGCGGAGCGGTCGGGTGGGTTCCGGCTCGGCCGCGCCGAGGGCGGCGCGCCCGTCCGGAATGACGTCAACGAGAGGGGGACCTCCGAGACGCCCCCGTCCCTGACGTCATTCCGGACCGGATCGCCGAAGGCGGGACGGAGCCGGAACCCAGGGACCGACCGCCCCCGCCCGCCCTCACGACCCAGGGACGGTCCCCGGCGGCAGCGCGGCGCAGTAGCGGGCGATCTCGCCGGGCGTGGTGATCCACAGCTCGTCGCGCCGGGCCAGGATCTTCTCCATCGCCCGCCTGAGGCCGCGCAGCCGGAACGGCTGGCCGATGATGAACGGGTGCAGCACCACGGTGAACACCAGCGGCCACTTGGCGGACTGCAGCAGCATCTCCTCGAACTGGTCGACGATCATGTCCTCGAAGTCGCGCGCCGCCTGCTGGCGGAACACCAGGGCCGGGGAGTCGTTCAGCTCGATCGAGTAGGGGATCGACAGGATCGGCCCCGAGCGGGTGCGCATCCAGAACGGCTGATCGTCGGCCGGCCAGTCCATGACGTAGCCGTAGCCGGCCTCCTTCAGCAGGTCGAGGGTGACCGGGGTCTGCGCCAGGTACGGGCCCAGCCAGCCGGCCGGCGGCGTGCCGATGTGGCGGGCGATGCCGTCGGTGCACTCCTTGATCAGCGCCGCCTCGCCGGCCTCGTCCAGCACGTCCTGGCGCTCGGCGTTGGTGCGGCCGTGGCCGACCGCCTCGTCGCCGCGCGCCTTGATGCGCTCGCCGATCTCCGGGCACTCGTCCAGCAGCCAGGAGTTCAGGTTGTGCGACGCCGGCACCTGCATCTCGTCCAGCAGGTCGAACAGGTACCACTGGCCGACCCGGTTGCCGTAGTCGCGCCAGGCGTAGTTCCGCGTGGTCTGGGGGGCGGTGACGCTGGCGCTGTCGCTGCCGAGGCCGGACAGGAAGCCGAACACCTCGATGTTGTTGCAGAAGCACACGGCGAGGCGCTTGCCGTCCGGCCAGGAGTAGTCGGGACGCTTGCTCAGCGGCACGTAGTCGTAGCGGTCGTGCTTCGGCAGGTTCATGGCTCGGCCCAGCGGAAATGGCAGGAAACGGGCGCATCGCGGCGCCCCCGGCATCTTGACAAGGCCCGGTTCGGCCCGTCAACTGTCGACAATTTTTCACGCCCGTTTTCCGCCGACAGGGAGATCGAGATGCGCCCGTGGAGCAGCGTCATCACCGAGGACGAGGAGCGCCGCTACGAGGCCGCCGGCTTCGGCCGGCCCGGCGGCATCGGGTCGCGCCCGGCGCTGCTGATCATCGACGTCCAGTACCGCACCGTCGGCACCGTGCGGCGGCCGTACTGGGAGGCCATCAAGGAGTACCCGACCGCCTGTGGCGAGGACGGCTGGTCGGCGGTCGACCACATCCAGCCGCTGCTGGCCGAGTTCCGGCGGCTCGGCCTGCCGGTGCTGTACCCGCACGTGGCACCGAAGAACGTCGACACCGATTCCGGCCGGCTGGCCGAGAAGGTGCCGTCGATCATGACCATCGACCAGAAGGGCTACGCCTTCGTCGAGGAGGTCGCGCCGGTGAAGGGCGACGTGCTGCTGCCGAAGAAGCACCCGAGCGCGTTCTTCGGGACCCCGCTGGTCAGCCACCTGATCGACCTCGGCGCCGACACCCTGTTCGTCACCGGCTGCACCACCAGCGGCTGCGTGCGCTCCTCGGTCAGCGATGCCTTCGCGTACAACTTCAAGGTCGTGGTGCCGCAGGAATGCGTCTACGACCGCAGCCCGACTTCGCACGCGGTCAACCTGTTCGACATGAACGCCAAGTACGCCGACGTGATGCCGACCGCCGACGCCATCGCGGCCTTGCGCAAGGCGGTGGCCGGCGCCCCGGCGCGCGCCGCCGGGGAGTGACGGCGATGGCCGCGGCGGCTGATGACCCGAAGCGTATCGCGGCCGGACTGACGGCGCTGGCCGAGTGGTCGGCCGGGCTGGCCTGGGCGAACATCCCCGACGCCATCCGGCGCCGGGCCGCGGTGGTGCTGGCTGACGACCTCGCGGCGATCGTCGCGGCCCGGGGCGAGCCCGAGCTGATGGCCCTGCACGACGGCATGGCCCGGTCCTCGGGGACCCCCGAAGCCACCGTGTTCAACGCCCGCGGCCAGCGCCTGGACCGCTATTCCGCGGCCACTGCCAACGGCAGCGCCGCCGACTGGTGCGAACTCGACGAGGGTTACCGCCGGGTGATCTGCCATGCCGGCCTGTACTGCGTGCCGGCGCTGCTGGCCGAGGCCGAGGCCACCGGTGCCAGTGCCGAGGACATGCTGCGGGCGCTCGCGATCGGCTACGAGACCGCCGGCCGGGTGGCGCGTGCCTTCACCTGGTCGACCCTGACCCTGCACCCGCACGGCAGCCTGGCGGCGGTCGGCGCGGCGGCGACGGTGGCGGCCCTGCGCCGGCTCCCGCCCGAGACCGTGGCGGCGGCGATCGGCTCGGCCGCCACCATGGTGGTGCCGGGGCCGTTCAACCACACGGTCCAGGGCGCGCTGGTCCGCAACGTCTGGCCGGGCGTCGGCGCCTGGGCGGGCCTGAGGGCGGTCGACTGGGCCGGGATCGGCATCACCGGCCGGCCGGAGAGCCTGCACGACGTGTACGGCGCCGCGCTCGCCGGCGACTGCCACCCGGACGAGCTGACGGACGAGCTCGGCGTCTCCTGGGCGCTGGCCGACGGCTATCACAAGCTGCACGCCTGCTGCCAGTACGCGCACTCGGCGGTCGAGGCGATGCTGGCGGCGCTGCCGAAGGTGCCGGGCGGGGCGGCCGGCATCCGCGGCATCCACATCGACACCCACTGGCGGGGCCAGAAGCTGGACAATGCCCGGCCGGCGACCACGCTGGCCTCGAAGTTCTCCATGCAGCACATCCTGGCCTCGACCGCCGTTCACGGCCATGCCGGGGCCGAGGCGTTCCATGCCTCGACCCTGGACGACCCGAAGGTCGCGGCCCTGCGCGAGGCGGTCAGCATCGGCGCGTTCGAGCCGGAGCCGGCGTGGCCGAACGACCGGCCGGCGCGCATCGTCGTCGAGACCGCCGACGGCGACCGGATCACCGAGGAGTGCCTGAGCGCCCGCGGCGGCCCGGACCGGCCGTTCGCGCCGGAGGAGATCCGCGCCAAGATCGCCGGCATCGTCGAGGCGCCGTATCCGCGGATGGCGCCGGCGCTGATGCGGCTGCTGGACCTCGATCCGGCGATGCTGGCGGCACCCTGGGACCGCAGCGTTCGGGAGATGACGGCGTGAGCGCGGACACCACGACCGACCTGCTGGTGATCGGGGCCGGGGCCTGCGGGCTGGCGGCGGCGATCGCCGCCCACGATTCCGGCATCGAGGTGGCGATCGTCGAGAAGCTCGACCGCCCCGGCGGCAACTCGGCGCTCAGCACCGGCTCGATCCCCGGGGCCGGCAGCCGCTATCAGCGCGCCGCCGGCATCGAGGATTCGCCGGACCGCATGGTCGCCGACCTGCTGGCGGTCAGCGGCCATCACGACGCCGACCCTCTGACCCGGCTGATGGCCGAGCAGTCGGCGCCGCTGGTCGAGTGGCTGATCGACGGGCTCGGCGCCCGCATGCGGCTGATCACCGAGTACAAGCATGTCGGCCACTCGGTGCCGCGGCTGCATGCGCCGAGCTCGCGGCGCGGCCAGGACCTGGTGGACGACCTGCTGAAGTTCGTCGCCGACCGCGGCATTCCGCTGGCGGTCGGCAACCCGGTCGACGACCTGATCGTCGAGGACGGGGCGGTGGCGGGTGCGGTGATCGGCGGCGAGCCGGTCCGCGCCGCCAAGGTGCTGCTGGCCACCAACGGCTTCGCCGGCAGCCGCGAGCTGGTCCGGCGCTGGTGCCCGGAGATCGCCGGCGCCGAGTACTTCGGGGCGCTGGGGAGCACCGGCGAGGCGGTGCGCTGGGGCGAGAAGGTGGGAGCGGCACTCGGCAACATGGCGGCCTACCAGGGCTATGCCGCGGTCGCCTACCCGCAGGGCAGCCTGCTGTCCTGGACGACCATCGAGAAGGGCGGGGTCCTGGTCGGCGCCGACGGCCGGCGGTTCGGCAACGAGGATGCCGGCTACTCCGGCTACGCGCCGATGGTGATGGGGCAGGGCGAGTTCGCCTGGGCGGTCTACGACCGCCGCATCCACGACGTCGCCATGCTCGAGGAGGAGTACGCCGAGATGGCCGAAATGGGCGGCGTGCGCTGGGGCGACACCCCGGCGATCGCGGCCCAGGCGGCCGGCATCGACCAGGCCGGCCTGACCGCCACCGTCGCCGCCTACAACGCCGCAGCCGGTGGTGGGGCGGCGGACGCGTTCGGCCGCACCCACTTCAACCTCGCGCCGCTGCAGGCGCCGTTCGGCATCGTCAAGGTCAAGCCGGGACTGTTCCACACCCAGGGCGGGCTGATGGTCGACGACCACGCCCGCGTGCTGCGGCCGGACGGCAGCCCGGTCCCGAACCTGTTCGCCGGCGGCGGGGCGGCGGCCGGCATCAGCGGCCGCAGCGGCGCCGGCGGCTACGCCTCCGGCAACGGCCTGCTGACCGCGCTCGGCCTCGGCCGGATCGCCGGGCTGCGGGCGGCGGAAGAGGTCCGGGCGGCGGTGTAGCCCCCAGGGAGCAGGGCCGTCACCCGACGCCTCGCGCTATGGCCTGGATCGGGATTGTGCTTCGATAATCCGGCTGAACCCCGGGCAAGGAGCGCGCGGACATGCGGGTCGTCATTCTGGGTGCCGGGATCATCGGGGTCACGACCGCCTACTATCTCGCCCGACAGGGCGTGGAGGTCGAGGTCCTGGACCGCCAGCGCGAGCCCGGGATGGAGACCAGCTTCGCCAACGCCGGCGAGCTGTCCTACGGCATGACCTCGCCCTGGGCGGCGCCGGGCGTGCCGCTGAAGGCCATCAAGTGGATGTTCATGCGGCACCGGCCGCTGACCATCCGGCCGCAGCTCAGCGCGACGATGTGGGCCTGGTGCGCCCGCATGGTCGCGAACTGCAACGCCGCGTCCTACGCGCTGAACAAGGGCCGCATGGTCCGGATCTCGAACTACAGCCGCGACGTGCTGCCGGAGCTCCTGCAGGAAGTCCCGATCGACTTCGACCTGCGGGAGCAGGGCACCCTGCAGCTGTTCCGCAAGCAGCAGCAGCTCGACGCCTCGCGCGCGGACCAGGACGTCCTCGCGCAGTACGACTCGCCCTTTGAGGTGCTGGACCGCGACGGCTGCATCGCCGTCGAGCCCGGCCTGGCACATGTCGCCGACAAGTTCGTCGGCGGCCTCCGGCTGCTGTCCGACCGCACCGGCGACTGCCGGAAGTTCACCCAGGCCCTGGCCGCGAAGGCCGCCGAGCTCGGCGTGACCTTCCGCTACAACGTCACCATCGGCGGGCTGGTGGTCGAAGGCGACAGGATCGTCGGCGTCGACACCACCGACGGCCGGGTGAGCGGCGACCGGTTCGTCTGCGCCATGGGGCCGTATGCGCCGATCCTGCTGAAGCAGGTCGGGATCAGGCTGCCGATCTATCCGATCAAGGGCTATTCGATCACGCTGCCGGTGACCGATTCCGACGCGGCGCCGCAGTCGACCATCATGGACGAGACCTTCAAGGTCGCGATCACCCGGCTCGGCGACCGCATCCGGGTCGCCGGCCAGGCCGAGATCAGCGGCTACAACACCAGGCTGGGCAGCCACGCGACCGACGCGGTGCGCCACGTGGTGTCGGACCTGTTCCCGAAGGGCGGCGACGTCGGCAAGGCCCAGGGCTGGACCGGCCTGCGGCCGATGACGCCCGACGGCACCCCGGTGCTGGGGCCGACACGCTACCGGAACCTGTTCCTGAACACCGGGCACGGGACGCTCGGCTGGACGATGGCATGCGGCTCGGCCCGCATCGTGGCCGACCTGGTCACGGGCCAGGCGCCGGCGATCGACATGGACGGCCTGACGGCCGCCCGCTACGGCCAGTAGAGGGCCTGGCTGGGCCGCCGTCAGTAGCTCATCAGACCCGGCAGGAACAGCGAGATCGCCGGGAAGGCGATCAGCAGGGCCAGCGTGACCATGTCCATCAGCACGAACGGCGTCACCCCGGCGAACGCCTCCTCGAGGGTCAGCGGGATCGGCGACGAGCTGCGGACCACGTAGACGTTCAGGCCGACCGGTGGCGTCAGCAGCGAGATCTCCGCCAGCTTGACCGAGATCACGCCGAGCCAGATCGGGTCGAAGCCGGCCTTGACCAGGATCGGGAACATCACCGGCAGGGTCATCACCATGATCGCGATCGGCTCCACGAACATGCCGAGGATCAGGTACAGGACGGCGAACGCCAGCAGGTAGACGTAGGGCGAGAGCTGCAGCGCCAGCAGGCCGTCCGAGATCGTGTGGATCAGCCCGGTGTAGGTCAGGAAACGGGCGAACAGCATGCCACCGATTACGATGATGAAGATCACCGTGGTGGTGGTGCCGGCGTCCTTGAAGGTGTCGACCATGCCGCCGACCGACAGCCGGCGCTTGCCGAGCACGATCAGGAAGGCGCCGAACGCGCCGATGGCGCCGGCATAGGTCGGGATGAACCAGCCGAAGTAGATGCCGCCGATCACCAGGATGAACAGGAAGCCGATGCCCCAGACGTGGCTCAGGGACTCCCAGCGCTCCTTCCACGGGATGACGATGTCGGGCTTCGGGCAGAACTCCGGCCGCCACTTGGCGATCGCCACGATCCCGGTCATGAACACCGCCGCCGACAGCAGGCCGGGCAGCAGGCCGGCCATCAGGAGCTGGGCGATCGACTGCTCGGTGATGATCGCGTAGACGACCATCAGGATGCTCGGCGGGATCAGCGACGCCAGGGTGCCGGCGGCGGCGATGCAGCCGGCGCTGAGCCGCTTGTCGTAGCCGAACCGGACCATCTCCGGCATCGCCATGCGCGTGAAGATCGCGGCGTTGACGATGGTCGACCCGCAGGCCGCGCCGAACGCCGCCGACGCCATGGTGGTGGCGATCGCCAGCCCTCCCGGCAGCCGGCCGAGCCAGTTGTAGGCGGCCCGGTACAGGTCGGTGGTCAGCGAGGCCTGGGTCGCCAGCGAGCCCATGAGAATGAACAGCGGGATGACCGCCAGGTCGAACGAATTGGTGGTGCTGAACGGGATCGTCGCCAGCTGCGCCCAGGCGGCGTCCGGCCCGATCGCGAGATAGATCCCGAGGATGCCGCCGAGGCCGAGCGAGATGCCGATGTGGACCCCGAGCGCCAGCAGGGTGAACAGCACGCCGGCGACGATGAAGCCTGTGGTGACTGGGTCGAGCACCGCCCTGCCTTTCCGCTGCTACTTGGAGTCCGATTCGATGAGGTCGGCGTAGGCCGGATCGATCTCCTGCGCGATCTCGGTGCCGGCGATCAGGTGTCCCAGGTCGACGATCACGTCCAGCACCAGCCGCACGATCAGAAGCGCGGTGCCGGTCGCCAGGATGATGCGGGCCGGATACAGCGGGAACCGGATCAGGCCGTCGGTGGCCTCTTCGATCTGCATGCTGAACTGGGCCTCGTTGATCGCCTGCCACAGCAGCAGGCCGAAGAACAGCAGGCCGCACACGTCGGCCAGGATGTCGAGCGCCGCGCGGCCGCGCGGCGGCAGGCGGGTGTACAGCAGCTCGACCCGGATGTGGCTGCGCCGGATCTGCCCGTAGGTGAGGGCGCCGAACACGATCAGCACCATCGTGCTCTCGGTGATCTCGCGCGCCCCCGGCACCGGCTGCGACAGCACCTGGGTGCCGATCACGTCGGCGGTACCCAGGAACATCGAGATCAGCATGCCGATTCCGCCGACTAGCAGCACCGCCAGGGCGAGGCGTTCCAGGATCTTGGAGATCAGCTGCATCGGTGACTGCGCCCTCCGGGGCGGCCTTCCAGAATGAGCAATCGCCCGCCCGGCCGCGGTTGATCGAGCGGCCGAACGGGCGATCGGTTGCGGGCGGACCCGTTACTGCGCGGTCAGCTCACGCCAGCGCTTGGCGACCATCGCGGCCTCCTTGCCCTGACCCTTGCCTTCCATGTCCTTCACCCAGCCCTCGAGCAGGTCGGGCGCGGCGGCACGCCACTTGGCCATCTCGGCCGCCGGGAACGGCTTGAACACGCCGCCCTTCGCCTCGATCTCCTTCTTGGCGTCGCTCTCGACCTTGGTCAGGAACGGGATGTACTCCGCCTGGCTCTTGGCGGCCTGATCCAGGAAGATGTCCTGGATGTCCTTCGGCAGGCGGGCCCAGGTCCGTTTGCCGATGACGATCAGGTGACCGGCGATCGCCATGATCGGGCCGCAGCTGTACTTGCCCGGCTCGTAGATCTTGGTGGCCAGGATGTTGCCCGGGTTGATGAACGAGTAGTCCAGGTTGCCGCGCTGCAGGGCCTCGTAGATGTCGCCGACGCCGATGGTCACCGGCACCGCGCCGATGGCGCTCTGGGCCTTCGGGATGTCGGCGCCGAAGCTGCGGATCTTCTTGCCCTTCAGGCCTTCTACGGTGTCGCAGTCCGGCGACGGGCCGGTCAGGTAGTACTCGCCGAGCGGCTGGTGGAACAGGAACTCGACGTTCATCTTGTCGAGCTCCGCCTTGAACATCGGCAGTTCCTTGTAGGAGGCGATCGAGACGTCGATCGCCTGCTTCGAGGAGTTGAAGATGAACGGGATCTGGAAAGCCTTCCAGAACCGCAGCTGGTCGGCGTAGTAGCCCGGCACGACCGAGGCCATGTCGATGGCACCGCGGCCGGCGAGGGTCAGCAGCTCGTTGCCCTTGCCGAGCGCGCCGGCATAGGCGATCTCGATGGTCACCCGCCCCTTGGTGCGCTCCTCGATGGCCTTGGCGAAGTTCTGCTCGGGCACCAGGAACTTGCTGTTCCCCAGATAGTGCCCCCAGCGAAGCTTGAATTCGGCTTCGGCATGGGCCGAAGCGGCGGCTGCGACGGTCGTCAGCACGACCGCGGCCTGCACCAGCATGCGCATTGGCTTGTTCATTGAATACCTCCGTTCCCCGTGGACGCTCAGCCTTGTTGGTTGTTCCGCGGCGGTCGACGACCGGGCTTCGGACGGACGGCCCGCATCCACCGGATGACGGACCGCCGACCCGCCCTCTCGGGCGGCCGGCGAAGCGGTCGAAGGCCTGCTGCTCCCCTTCCGTCACCCCTCGACATGATGGGCGCTTATTCGCGTCCGGCCAAGTGAACCTTGCGGCCCGACCGACCGGACAATCGGTCAACTGTTGACATTTTTGCGGTGCGGCGGCCTGCTGTCAACGCATTGCCGGGCCTGGAAACCGCAGGCCGCGACCGGCCGACAGCAACGGAGCCCACGCGTGCCGGAGACGACCGCGAAACCATCTGATTCCTCGCCGTCGGCGGCCGCCCCGCCGGCGATCGACAGGCCGCTCCGGCCGGACTGGCGCGACATCCTGGACCTGCTGGCCGAACGGCATTCCTGCCGCGACTTCGACGGCAGCCCGATCGACCGGGCCGTGCTGGCCGAGATCGTCGCCGACGGCACCGAGGCGCCGTCGTCCTGCAACCAGCAGCAATGGCACTTCATCGTGGTCGACGACCGGGCGCTGATGCGCCGGGCCTGGGAGATCTCCGGCGGCAACCACCACTTCGCGGAATGCTCGGCGCTGATCTACCTGTGCTTCCAGAAGGGCTGGACCCACGGCAACTTCTCGGTCGTCCAGTCGGTCGCCGGGGCCGCCTACCACATGATGCTGAGCGCGCATCTGCGCGGGTTCTCGACGATCTGGAACGCCGGCATCGGCGACAAGGAGGCACTCGCCGGGATGCTCGACGTGCCGCCGACCTTCGAGCTGCAGGGGGCGCTGGCGATCGGCCGGCCGAAGCCGTCTGCGCCGGCGATGAAGGCGCCGCGCCGGCCGTTCGCCGAGGTGCATTCCTGGAACCGGTTCGAGCGTCCGGCGGTCACCCGCTATCCGGTGAAGCCGGCCGACGCGTATCCGTTCTTCGCGATCCGCAACGACGACAACCCGTTCGCGGTCTGGGATCCGCGCGAGTGGGACTGGGGTCAGATCGGCGATTTCCGGGGTTACTCGGTGTGGGCCAAGTCGCCGCTCGCCGGGGTGTATGTCTCGCGCCGCCAGGGCGAGGCGACGGCGGTCGAGCTCGGGCTGCTGCCGGTCGTCGGAGACGGCGGCGCGGTCCTCGAGATCATGCCGTGGGGCGGGACCTACAGCGTCGAGCTGCGCCGCCGGCTGGACCCGTCGGTCCGGCTGCACCTCGCGGAGCTGTCGGCGCACAACCTGAGCTTCGTGGAGGAGCGGTTCCGGCAGGAAGGCCTGGCGCTCGACCGGGTCGCCTTCGACCGGTTCGCGGACGGCGTGCTGCCCTATGCCGACGGCACGTTCGACGCGGTGGTGCTGCCGCAGGTGCTGGAGCACATGCCGGATCCCGAGGGCGTGCTGGACGAGGTGCGCCGGGTGCTCCGGCCGGGCGGCCACGTCGCGGTCAGCGTCCGCAACCGCGATTCCGTCTACGGCCGGCACTGGAGCGAGGTCGAGTCGCGGGCCCCGGTGCCGAACCAGGGGCCGTTCCAGCCGATCCCGGCCGCCGCGGTCGAGGGATGGCTGGGCGACCGGTTCACAATCGAGCAGGGCATCGGGATCGGCAGCGAGATCAGCCACGACGCCGCGATCCTGACCGGCCCGGCGCGGCTGTCCGGCCGGCTGTATGCCGCCAGGTGCCGCAATGGGTAGGTCCCGGCTCTGCGCTGCGCTTCGGCCGGGATGAGGAGGAGATGGAGTGACTATTGCTCCTCATCCCGGACGGAGCGGCAGAGCCGCGGCGATCCGGGACCCACAAGCGAGCGAGACCCCACCCGCCGCTTCGTTACCCCAGCTTCCGCGGAACGAACCGCCCGGTGCCGCGGGCGGCGTCGACCAGCGCACCGTCGCGCACCGCGAACCGCCCGCGCACCACGGTGTGGACCACGCGGCACGCCATCTCCTGGCCCTCGTACACCGAGTAGCCGGCGTCGGTGGCGAGGCCGCTGCGCTCGACCGTCCACTTCGCCTTCATGTCCAGGATGCTGAAGTCGGCATCGGCGCCCGGCGCGATCCGGCCCTTGCGCGGCGACAGCCCCATGGCGTCGGCCGGCTTGCTGGTCACCAGCCCGGCAAGCCGTTCCAGCGGGATGCCGCGCCGATGGTGGCCCTCGCTGAACAGCGCCGGCAGGAAGGCGTCGAGGCCCGGGAAGCCGGGCTGGGCCTTCCAGATGCCACCGTCCTTGGAGGTCACCGGCCGGTGGATGTGGTCGGTGCCGACGGTGTCGATGTCGCCGCGGCGGATGCCCTCCCACAGCGCCTCGCGGTCGGCCGGCTCGCGCAGCGGCGGGTTGACCTTGGCGACCGCGCCGAGCGGCGTGCTGGTGTCGTGGGTCAGGTAGTGGGTGCAGGTCTCGATGGTGATCCGGCTGCCCTGGCGGCGCTGCTCGACCGCCGCGGCCAGCGCCTCGCCGGACGAGGTGTGCACGGTGTAGACCGGCGCCCCGACCACCCGGCCGAAATACGCCGCCCGGCGGATCGCGTCGGCCTCGACGAACGGCGGGCGCGTGGCGTTCCAGCTCGACAGCCCGTTCTTGCCGTCGGGGTCGGCGGCAAGCACCCGGTCGCGCAGCACCCAGGCGACCTCGATGTTCTCCGGGTGCGGGCACAGCATGCCGCCGTGGTCGCGCAGCACCTCCAGCAGCCGGAACAGGAAGCCGTCGTCGGTGCCGGGCAGGCCCAGGCGCTTGCCCTCGTCGCCGCGGATGTTCATGAACAGCTTGGCGGTCGGCACCCCGAACTCGGCGATGTAGCGCGGCAGCTCGGCCAGCTGCTCGTCCGTGCTGATCACGAAGTGGAAGCCGAAGTCGATGCGCGCACCCTGCTCGGTCACCGCCTTCAGCTCGTCGAACAACGGCGCGTAGGGGGTCGGGCTCATCACGTAGGGGATGAAGCTGGTGACCCCGCCGATCGCCGCCGCCGCGGTCTCCGTGTCGGCGTCCGACGGCACCCGCGGCCGCGCGATGTCGCTGCCGTGCCCGAGGTGCAGGTGCACGTCGCAGGCGCCCGGCAGCACCGTCAGCCCGTCGAGCCGGACGGTCTCGGCCGCCTCGGCGCCGGCCCCCGGCTCGGTCACCGCCGCAATCCGTCCGTCGGCGACCAGCACGTCCGCTTCCCGGAAGCCGAGCCCCGGCAGCAGCACGGTGCCGCCTGCCAGCCTGGTGTCGACCTTGGTCATGTCATTCTCTCCATCTCGTGTCTGCCGGACGATCCGCCCGCTGTGATTTGGGTCCCGGCTCTTCGCTTCGCTACGTCCGGGATGAGGCAGGGGAGGAGATCCCCACATTCCCTCATCCCGGCCGTAGCGAAGCGAAGAGCCGGGACCGATTCGCTCCACTGCGTTCCATGCAAGCCCGTTGTCGGAGCCGCCCCATGATCCGTGACCGCGTGCCGTACTCGCCGATCGTGACCCGCCCGCCGCTGCGCTGGCCGGACGGGGCGCGGGTGGCGGTCTGGGTGGTGCCGAACGTCGAGCACTACGAATACCTGCCGAGCCCGCCGGGCGCCCGCGACCCGTGGCCGCGCATGCCGCATCCGGACGTGCTCGGCTACGGCACCCGCGACTACGGCAACCGGGTCGGGCTGTGGCGCATGATGGAGGTGACCGACCGGCTCGGCATCCCGTGCACGGTGTCCCTGAACATGGCCAACTGGGAGCATTATCCCGCGATCATGGAAGCCATGATCGAGCGCGACTGGGACGTGCTGTGCCACGGCGTCTACAACACCCAGTACCATTGGGGCCTGGCCGAGGAGGACGAGCGCGCGATCATCGCCGACTGCGTCGAGACCTACCGGCGGTTCACCGGCAAGCAGCTCAAGGGCTGGTTCTCGCCGGCCGCGACCTTCACCCACAACACCCCGGACCTGGTGGCCGAGGCCGGCATCACCTACTACTGCGACTGGTATCACGACGATCAGCCGACCGAGATGAAGGTCCGCAGCGGCCGCCTGGTGACGGTGCCGTACCAGATGGACGTGAACGACGCGATGGTCTGGCGCCATCCGTTCGAGGGCGAGGAGTTCGCCCGCATGATCACCGACCACTTCGACACGCTGTGGGACGAGGGCGCCGAGCACGGCCGCGTCGTCTGCATCGCGCTGCACCCGTACATCATGGGCCACCCGCACCGGATCGGGCATCTGGAGCGGGCGCTGTGCCACATCGTCGAGCGCGACGGCGTCTGGCTGGCGACCGGCAGCCAGATCGCCGAATGGTACCTGTCGCAGAGCCCGGCCGAGGAGGGATGAATGCCGTCCTACCGCTCCCCCGGCATGGACCACGACCTGTACCCGTTCTCGGCGCTGCCGGACCGGCCGCCGCTGCGCTGGCCGGACGGCGCGCACGTGGCGTTCGCCGTGGTCCTGCACCTCGAGCACTGGGAGCTCGACCCGCCGGTCGCGGCGGTCCGCGACCCGCGCTTCAAGGACCCGTTCGGCGACTTCCGGCCGGACTACCGGGCCTACACGATCCGCGAGTACGGCAACCGGGTCGGCATCTTCCGGGTGTTCGACGCGCTCGACCGCCACGGCATCCGGCCGACCGTCGCGGTCAACGCCGCCGCCTGCGGGCGCTATCCCTACCTGGTCGAGGAATGCCGGCGCCGCGGCTGGGAGTTCGCGGCCCACGCCACCCATGCCACCCGGATGGTCACCGCCAAGCTCGACGAGGCCCGGGAGCGCGAGCTGATCGCCCGCTCGATCGAGGCCGTGGCCGAGGCGACCGGCGCGCGTCCGCGCGGCTGGGTCGCCCAGGATTTCGGCGAGACCGTGCGCACGCCCCACCTGCTGGCGGAGGCCGGGCTGGCGTACGTCGCCGACTGGCCGAACGACGACCAGCCCTATCCGATGAGCACGGATCCGGCGCTGATCTCGATTCCGTGCCAGGCGGAGTGGGACGATGTACAATTGCTGTGGCACCGGCGGGTCTTCTCGCACCGCTATCCCGAGCTGGTCGGGGAGGCGCTGTCGGTCCTGCATCGAGAAGGCGCCGTGTCCGGGCGTTACTTCGGGCTCGGTCTGCATCCATGGCTGATTGGCATGCCGCATCGCATCCGCTACCTGAACGAAGCGCTGGACCGGATCGCCGGATTCGACCGGCTGTGGCAGGCAACGCTCGGCGAGATCGCCGGGCACATGAAAACCCAAGCGGCCGGCGGGGCCTGAGACGGGCCCGGGAACAAGACCGCGACACTTCAAGGGAAGCGACACTTGGCGAACATCGAACACCCGCAGCCCCTGGTCTCCACCAACCTTTCCTCGCTCGCCTTCGAGCGGCTGGAGCAGGCGATCATGACCGGCGAGCTCAAGCCCGGCGAACGGCTGAGCGAGACCACGCTGGCCAAGCGCTACGGCATCAGCCGCGGGCCGCTGCGCGAGGCGATCGGCCGGCTGGAGGGGCGCAACCTGGTCGAGCGGGTCGCCAACCAGGGTGCGAGGGTGATCTCGCTGAAGAACGACGAGCTGATCGACCTGCTGGTGATCCGCGAGAGCCTGGAAGGCATGGCCTGCCGGCTGGCGGCGACCCGGATCAAGCCGGCCGAGCTGAAGAAGCTGCAGCGGATGCTCGAGCAGCACGCCGAGGATGAGGCGATCATCAGCGGCCGCGGCTACTTCCAGGGCGGCGGCGACCTGGATTTCCACTACCGGATCGTCCGGGCCAGCGGCAACGAGCGGCTGGTGCAGATGCTGGACGAGGAGCTGTACTCGCTGCTGCGCCTGTACCGGCAGCGGCTGTCGACCCGGCCGGGCCGGCCGGCGCAGGCGCTCGAGGAGCACCGCCGGGTGCTGGCGGCGCTGGAGGCGCGCGACCCGGATGCCGCCGAGGCCGCGATGCGCGCCCACATCCAGAGCAGCCGCGCCAGCCTCGAGCGCCACATGGCGGCCACCGCGGAGGCGGCCGGCGAGGGAACCGCCGTCGAGGTGGTGGCGTAGGGTCGGGCGGCCGTCGGACCTGAGCCGGTAGGTCCCGGCTCTGCGCTGCGCTCCGGCTGGGATGAGGGTTCTGGGGTTGTCCCTGTTCTCCTCCTCATCCCGGAGCGGGCCGCCGCAGGCGGGTCGCATCCGGGACCGAGCCGCCGTCCCGGCGTCCATAGTCACGACCCCGCGTCCGGCCAGTCGTTCACCGGGATGTCGACGTCCAGCAGCGGCGCGTGCTGCTGGCAGCCGTAGACGTCGGTGTCGCCGAGGTCGCCGGCCGGCACGGCGCGCGGGATCG
>Ga0209475_10000854_pt1 | contig 46907 bp, 43 predicted proteins | sample tdDd471_FD_187128 | JGI IMG/M metagenome (GOLD analysis project Ga0209475, IMG submission 187128) | Marine sediment microbial communities from the Atlantic coast under amendment with organic carbon and nitrate - tdDd47.1 (SPAdes)... | ecosystem: Environmental > Aquatic > Marine > Coastal >... | reverse complement strand
TTCAAGATTTTGAGTTTATTTATGAAAAATAGAGCAGAATATAATGGGAAGTAAATATGACTAGAGTGAAGTGGCGTATGAGTGATTCAGCAGCCTCTTCCCATTTGGGCCGACTTCTCATTACGACGCTAATGGGAAGCTTCCCATTACCGACGCAAGTTTGATGAAGCCTTCAAAGCCTTACCGAGCAAAGCCAAACAAAAAGCCGGTATGGCACAAATGGCTTTGGCTAAAATCAGAAAGCTTTATGCCATTGAAAAGCAGATTAAACACCTGTCCCAGGAACAACGCTACTTGCTGCGCCAAGCAAAGAGCAAACCTATTCTGGATGACTTAAAGGACTGGGCAGAAAAATCGGTTGTAAAAACACTTAAAGACTCATTAATTGGCGTCGCTTTTCGTTACTTGCTCAACCAATGGCAATATTTAACCGGTTATCTTGATGACGGCAATTTGCAAATTGATAATAATGCAGCTGAACGAAATATCAAACCCTTTGTGATTGGCCGAAAAAACTGGCTGATGAACCAAACTGCACGAGGGGCCAATGCCAGCGCTTTGCTGTATTCAATGGTGCAAACGGCTAAAGCAAATAACCTGGAGCCTTATGCCTTCCTGAAACACCTGCTGACTGAAATTCCGTTGCTAGGTAGACATTATGGAATTGACGTACTTGAGAAACTGATGCCATGGAATCTATCTGAAAAAATTCCTCAATTAAAAAAAGTCGATTAATCCGCTTACGTGTGACAAATTGACGTTTACTGGATATCAATAATCCAAGCACCGAAAAACTTAGCCCAGAATTATTAAGACGCTATATCAATATGCGTAAAACACTAGCTACAGAAGCGAATAGTATTTACAGTATAACCAGTTTGCTGATGCATTATAAAAGTTGTGCTGATGATAGCCTTAAAATTGATCCTATCGCTCTAAGTAATGTTTGTCAGACAATGAATGATAATATTTTAAATATTCAGGAAATTCTTGATGATTTTATTTATATCGTTCAAGCAAAATCTGATTTAGAACAATTAGAAAGTGAAGTATAGGAAATAGGCCTGACTTTTTTTGGGTAATAAATTACCTAAAAATAGAATCTTAAGGCTTTATTAGGTAATTAAATACCTGTTAAATAAGTTTTCCATCTAGTTCTGTATATAATTTGAATTTACTATCTGAAGATAGAAGCAAAGCATCATTAATTATAGCGGTTGAAATTATCAATCTATCTTGAGGGTCTTTATGGTGTTCAGGTAGTTCTGCAGCTCGACTAGCTATTGCAGGAGTTATGGGCATGAGTTGTATATTAGAACCTATTAATGCTTTATCAAACCATTCATCTTTGGGGCAGTTTAGTTCTATTCGATTATGAGTAGCAAGCCAAGAAACTTCAAATAAACTTATAGCTGATACGCCTACTTCAATAGATTGTTCAATCTTTTCTAATTGATTCTTTGAAATCTGAGGAGCTTTATTTAACCACCACAACCAAATATGTGTGTCTAATATTATCACTTTTACAAATTCCAATCGGAAGTTGGGGAACTTTCAAATATATCTCCGACTATCTTAAATTTTCCGACCAGATCGGGATGAGGTTCACGCTTTATCTTAGTCTTGGCATCTTCTAATACAAGAAAAATGGCTTCTACTTGTTTATTGGCTGGTAAAGTTGGTGTGTTTACAATCTTACCAGTGTGATCTGTTTCTAAAATTATGCGTTCAGCGTACATGTTTTATCCAAATTTTAAGCGGCTTATTTCATGTTAATAATTATAGTGAATGATTAGATAATCACCATTTATAAACTTTAACTCACTGAAACAAATTAAAACATAATAATGAAGTGTTCAAGTTAAATATTGCATTAAATTTTTAGATTTTCTTAAAAATGCCAATAATCTTAGCTGGAATTTGAGACAAGAAACGAATGGATTATCTGGTTTTCTTGCATACAAAATTGTAGGAATCTTGATACTGAATAAAAACTTAAGCCTAAATTATCATGGTGTTTTTTTGAAATATGAAGCCGGACATATAATCTTTTTATCCACTATCCCTTGCCTCACCCATACCGTCCTTCAATATAATCTGCGGTTTCTTTTTGGGTCGGTGCGACAAACAGATCTTCAGTTTTTTGATGTTCAACCACTTTACCCATTAACATAAATATACATTCTTCGCTGGCACGTCTGGCCTGAGCCATATTATGGGTGACGATTAAAATACTGTATTCGCCACGCAGTTCCCAAATAAGTTCTTCTACTGCGGCTGTGCCTTTGGGATCGAGGGCTGAGCAGGGTTCGTCCATAAGTAATAAATTGGGTTTTACGGGTAATAAGCGAGCAATACAGAGTTTTTGTTGTTCTTCCAGGGATAATTCTGTGGCTCTACGGTTCAGTTTATCTTTGACCTTGTCCCATAATAAGACCTGTCGTAAGGCATCTTCGACAATGTTGTCATGGTCGGCTTTGGTATATTTTTTATCCTTCATATGCAGCTTGTGGCCAAATATAATATTTTCGCGTATGGAGGTCGGTAGGGGATTGGGACGTTGAAATACCATGCCGATTTGTTTACGTACTTGAACGAGTTCTACGTTCGGATCGTAAATATTTTGATTTTGCACATTAATACTGCCCTCGATACGCACATAACCCAGACGTTCATTAATCCGGTTAACACTGCGTAAAAAAGTGGATTTACCACAGCCGGAAGGGCCGATTAAAGAGGTAATCATGCCATTGCAAATATTTAAGTCGATATCAAATAAGGCCTGAAAATTACCATACCAAAGGTTTAATTTTTCAGTGGTAATTGCATAGTCGTTGGTATTTGTTATTAATTGGTCGTCGAATTTTTCTGCAGTTGCCATATTCATAAGAGTAAGCTCATTTAAATTTGCGAAAAAAAGGTTTTGGCTTGTAGGGTTTGGAGTTTAGCCAAAACGTCCTTCAATATAATCGGTGGTTCTGGAGTCTTGCACCTGGCCATTAAATAAGGCCTCCGTATCTCCGATTTCGATACATTGACCTTCTAGGAAAAATGCGGTTCGATCGGCCAGGCGGCGTGCTTGTTGTACCAGGTTAGTGACTAAGATAATGGTCATTTCATTTTTTAATTCTTTTAATACATCTTCGATACGCATGGTGGTAACCGGGTCGACGGCGATTGAGAATTCATCCAGGATCAGTACTTCTGGTTCTTGTGATAAAGCACGAGCAATGGTTAGTCGTTGTTGCTGGCCTCCCGAGAGTAAGCTGCCCAGCGAGTCCAGACGATCTTTTACTTCGTCCCATAGGGCCGCACGGGTTAAACAACGTTCTACGATTATGTCTAAGGCGACCTTATCGCTAATACCGCGCAAGCGGGGTGATAAAGCGACGTTTTCATAGATGGTTAAAGGTAAACCGACCGGTAAGGGAAAAACCACGCCGATTCGGCTGCGTAGGGCGTAGACATTTTTTAATTGATGAATATTACGGTCATTAAAGAAGATATTGCCTTCCACCTTCATATTGCTATCGAAGGTATTCATTAGGTTTAAGGTTTTTAAAAAGCTGGTTTTTCCCGCATTTGCCGGACCGATAATACCAAAGATTTCATTTTCGTATACGTCCAGACTAACTCCGCTTAAAGCGGTCTCATCAGCATAGCTAATTTTTAGATCGTTGACTTTTAATTTAATCTTTTTTGGTGCGACGATTTCGGTTTCTGTTTTTTCTGTTTCAGCTGCAGTGTCTACCATTTTTTCTTACCTCGTAAGTGCATCCGAAAGGCGATGGAAATACTATTCATAATTAAAACCATGGCGATTAATACCAGTGCTACCGCATAAGGCAAGGCATCCGGTACATTCGGTACCTGGGTGGAAACCACAAACAAATGTAGGGATAAGGCCATGGTTTGGTCAAAGACTCCTTGGGGTAAAAACGGTAAGAAAAAGGCTGCCCCAGTAAACATGATTGGTGCGGTCTCTCCGGTGGTTCTGGACACTTCTAAAATAACCCCGGTGAGTATTCCGCTGACGGCATTGGGTAACACCACGCGGCGTATGGTCTGCCAGCGAGTAGCACCCATATTCCAGCAAGCTTCCCGAAAAGCCTGTGGTACTGCTTGCAAGGATTCGCGAGTGGATACGATGACTACGGGCAGTGTCATAATGGCCAGGGTTAGGCTTGCGGCTAATATACTGGTACCAAAGCCAAAAAAGATTACAAAGGCTCCCACTCCAAATAAGGCATGTACAATAGAAGGAACCCCGGCCAGATTAATAATGGCCAGGTTAATAATTCGGGTAAACCAGTTATCAGCAGCATATTCACTCAAATAAATGGCGGCGGCAATACCTAAGGGAACTGATATCAACAAGGCCAAAGTGACTAACCAGATGGTTCCTAATAAGGCAGGAAAAATACCGCCTTCGGTCATGCCATTGACGGGATCGGTAAATAGAAAATCAATGGAAATCATGGAACCACCTTTTATAATCAAGGTGCCCAAAATGACCAATACGGGTAGGATCAATAATAGGGTCATCATAAGAAATAAAGTCTTATATAAGCCCTGTATTTTTTTGTTTTTTACATTAAGCTGCGTTTCTGCAAATTGAGAATCGACGGATATCTGATTTAAAGACATATTTTTTTGCCTATGATTTAAGCTATTGGTTTTTAATTCCGCGGACAATTAAGTCGGCTGTAAGATTAATGATAAAAGTAATCAGGAATAAGAAAATACCAATTGTAAAGAGTACTTGATAATGTTCCGAGCCAACGGCGGTTTCGCCTAATTCGGCCGCGATAGTTGCGGTCAACGCTCGGACAGAATCAAAAACACTGCCTGGAATATTGACCGCATGTCCGGTGGCCATTAATACCGCCATGGTTTCTCCGAAACCGCGTCCTACACCTAATAAGATAGCTCCCAAAAGGCCGTTTTTTGCGGCGGGTAATACAGTTTTATAAATGACCTGCCAACGGGTCGCGCCCAATGCTTCGGCGGCTTCTCGATAACGATCCGGTACGGCCTTAAGGGCATCTTCGGCAATTGAAGTCATAATTGGGGCCGCCATAAGGCCGAGAATAATTCCCGCATTCAGCACATTGAGTCCTACTGGCACGTCAAACAGATCGATAATTAACGGATTCATAATGGAAAGACCAATAAAACCCCATACTACCGAAGGAATGGCGGCTAATAATTCGACCAATACCTTTAAGAATTCACGAGTTTTACCGGTGGCAAATTCGGCGATATAAATGGCCGCTCCTAAGGAAAACGGAATGGCAACTAGCATTGCTAGACCGGTCACACTGGCGGTTCCTGCTATTAGGGCTAAAATTCCATATTCTGGTGCATCCTCGTCACTGGGTTCCCAATATTGTGAGCCGAAAAACTCACTAAAGCTAAAACCTTCTAATAAAAAGCCCATGCCTTCCATGGTGACGAAAATAAAAATACCAAGAATAAAGACAATCGCGGAAATGCCTCCGATAAAGACGATAAATTGGACTAATTTATCAAAATACCAGTCTAAATTACGTCGGTCGAAGGAATCCTTTGAGGGTAAAGGGATGGTTTGTTCGATAGGGTTTAGCGGTTCACTTGTTTCAACTTTAGACATTATTTAAACCTCATTGCCGCGTAATAGCTCTAGTAAGTCTTTAATCTGTAATGCAAGTGAGCGATAGAGAGTTTCCATTCCCTGTTGATTTTCCAAAGCATTAGGTATATCTATTTCCCATTCTAAAGCTGTGGTGTGAAAAGGAATGCTGTCAATATAACTTTTAACATCACCTTGTAAACTGACAATGACATTTTGTTCGGATATTTCATGGTGGGTTAGGTCGTTGATTCCGGTTACTTGGAGCTTGGACGTATCGGAACCTCGCGAGCTTAAAAAGTCAACTAATTGTGTATTGATACCGCTGGCTGCATTGCGTCCGGCGCTGCGATATTTGCAAATTCCGGGATAATTTTTTTCAGCAATGGCTTCTGCTAATTGACTTAATGCGCTATTGTCTTCATCGATAAATAAGATGTTATAGACTTTCGGGGTTTTCTGCTGACCGGTAACGGCAAATATGGTATCTTCACATAGATTTTTAGCTTGGTCGGTAACACGTTTTAACTGGTTAAAAATCACAAAAAGAGCCAGGGTGTCTTTGACTTTTTCTTTTTGAGCGCTTTCTGTAATTTCTTCATAGACAATATCCAGATTGTATTCCATATTGCCCGACATCATCATGGTACTTTGAGCTAAATCTGCATTCAGTTCCTCAAAAGCCTTAATGGCTTGTTTTAACATCAATAAAGTTTCAGCACTTATGCGATTGATTTCATGGCCGATTTTACCTTCTGGTGAGCGGCTTAATTGGACTGCTTCACGGGCCATAACAACGGCATAATCACCCATGCGTTCTAATTCAATATTAATTCGAATAATGGAAGATAATAAGCGTAAATGTGTTCCACTGGGTAAATGTACGGCAATAAACTTATGACATAAACGATCAATCCTACGCATATTTCGGTTAATCGGATGATCGTCTAAGATAGTGGCATAGGCCAGTTTATTATCACCAGTTTGCAAGGCGTGGATAGCATTGCTAACGCCTTTTTGGACCTGTTGTGCTTGTTCTAAAACCCGATTGCGGATATTTTGTAAATCATTTTCGAGACGTTGTTCCAGGTGAGACATTATTAAATACCTGATGGTTTACGGTGAACGGTGGTCAGTTGACGGTTAGCAGTATTACAGTTGATAATCGTTTTTAACCGTATACTGTGAACCGTAAACTAAATGGTTATTTGCAGCTAACACCTCTGACTGGCGCATAACCTTTCTTCGATAAAATACACTGGCCGTTATCACTTAAGATCCAGTCAAGATATTTCTTCGTTTCACCTTGAGGTTCACCATTGGTATACATAAATAGGGGACGTGCAATTGGATAAGAACGATCGCTGGCAGTTTCGACACTTGGGCTAACACAGCTGCCACCATCTTTTTTGCTAATACAGGCCATTTTGATATGATCATTGGCATAGGCCAAACCACTATAACCTATTGCACATGGGGTTTTTTCCACCAAATCGACCACATCTTTCGAACCGTGCATATCTAAAGTACCTTGGCGGAATTTTCCTTTTTTACCCAAGGCCGTTTTCTTAAAGTAGGCATAGGTTCCTGAATTGTTTTGGCGGCTCACGACAACAATTTTATCTTGTTTACATCCGGGGACCTTGAAGCCTAAATCAGACCACTTAGTGGCTTTGCCGCCGCGTCCGAAAATGGCTTTTAATTGTTCGAAAGAAAGGGTTGTGGCAGGGTTATCTTTATGAATAAAAACCGATAAGGCATCATAACCGACGATATGTTGAATGGGATTTTGACCTTTACTCTTGGCCAGTTTTAGTTCCTTTTTCTTCATCGCTCGGCTGGCATTAGCAATATCAACCGTACCATTAATCATTGCTGCAATGCCTGTTCCTGATCCTCCCCCGGATACGGCAACAGCAACGTTGGCATCGATGTTTCGATATTCTTCAGCCCAAGCTTGCGCTACATTAACCAAGGTATCAGAACCTTTGTTTTGAATAATGGTACGTGCTTGACTTTGTGCTACGAGCAAACAGCTGCTTAAGGTCAGCAAAACAGTTGCAATAACTTGTTTTTTTAACATGTTAAATTCCCCAGAAATTGTGTTGTTATAAGTGTTGGGAAATAGTATATGACAGTTGTGTTACAGTTATGTTACAGTTTGATTGACATAGGAAAGAATCCTACATAATAAATATTACATATATATGACACTGTGGAAGTTATATTGGTCAATATTCAAGTGGGTTCGATTAATCGTAATTGCCATCTAACTGCTAACCAAGCGCCTAGCAAACCTAATAAAATGGCACTACTCAGTACTTGAAGGTTGTGGGTATAACTCATTAAAGAAATATTAAATAGTTCGGTTTGATAGAGTTCACGTAATTGCAGCATGGGGCGGCTAACTATATAAAGGGAAATATCCACTAAAATAATGGCCACAATACCCCCCAAAAAACCATACCAAAATCCTAAATAAAGAAAAGGTCGGCAAATAAAACTATTGGTTCCACCAATTAGTTTCATAATTAATATTTCGCTGCGTCGGTTTTCAATTGCTAGGCGAATGGTATTGCCGATTATTAATAATACTGCCATGGCTAATAAGCCCGTAACCACCAATATTCCAGTTTTACCGATTTCGATTATGGAAAAAAGACGCTTGAGCCATTTAATATCTAATTGTGCTAAATCAACTCCGGGGAGTTTTTTTAAGGTATTGCTGAGTTGTTCGACTTGTAATGGATCAGAATAGCTAAGACTGGGTTCGACGATTAATAAATGTGGCAAGGGATTGTCTTCTAAGGCCGTCAAAGCATCACCAAAACCCGAGTGCTGTTTAAATTCATCTAATGCTTGTTGTTCGTTAATATGTTCTACATGTACTATTTCCGGCATTTTTTTGAGCTGTTGTTGTAGTTGCTCGAGTTGTTTGGAGGAAATATCTTTTTTTAGAAATAATGAGATTTTATTAACTTGGGTAAAATCACTGCCAGCTTCTTGAACCGTGATTAATAACTCATTGAGACCGGCAGGCAGGGCTAAGGCGATGCCTAGCGAGGCGCTGGTTAATAAAGTCGAAAACGGTGTTTTACTTAATTGTCCCAGGGTATAAAAAAATACCTGCAAATGCCGAATAAAAAAACTCTTTATTAGGGTGAGCAGGTTTGGCTGGGTTTGGCGTAGTGAAATTTGGCTTTTGTCTACACTCATTCAGATTCTCCGTCGGCTAGGCTAATTTGATTGGCATTGTAGTTTTCACTCACCAGCTTACCATGTTCCAGATGGATGACTCGCTTATTCATTTGGTTTATTAGGTTGATATCATGTGAAGCAATCAGTACGGTTACACCGACTTGGTTAAACCGAGAAAACAGCCCCATAATCTCGCGGGATAAATCAGGATCTAAACTCCCCGTAGGCTCATCAGCTAATAATAAAGCCGGTTTATTGACCACCGCTCTGGCAATACCAACACGTTGTTGTTCTCCTCCAGATAGACGGATAGGGAGATGTTTTTCGTATTTTAATAAACCAACACTATCAAGTGCAGCGCGTACTCGTTTACTGACTTCTTTATTGGAAAAACCGCTGATAATCAGTGGTAATGCGACATTATCAAAAACAGTGCGATCATGTAATAATTGATAGTCTTGAAAAATAATGCCCATATTGCGGCGCAAATAGGGAATGGCATGGCGGCTAATTTGGTTAAGGTTTTTTTCTCCAATAATGACATTACCAGAACTAGCCCTTTCAATCAGAGCGATGAGTTTTAACAAGGTACTTTTTCCCGCACCAGAATGCCCGGTTAGAAAGGCCATTTCACCTTTTTTTACATGAAAATTAACATTCGCTAGTGCTTTATTGGCACCAGGATAGTTTTTAAAAACCTGCTCAAAACGGATCATATATGCGTATTTCTCTTCCCTTTAGGTTAGTCGCGAGATTAGCCTGAGTTAGTCTCGGTTTAAGAGGGCCTTAACAAATTCGGTCCGATCAAAAGGACGTAAATCTTCGATACTTTCACCGACACCAATAAATCGAATCGGTAGATTGAGTTTTTTGGCAATCGCGAAAATAATCCCGCCTTTGGCCGTGCCATCTAATTTGGTTAGGGTAATGCCTGTTACACCAATTTTTTCGTTAAATTGTGCGGCTTGATTCAAGGCATTCTGTCCTGTTCCAGCGTCTAAAACCAACATCACCTCGTGTGGTGCACTTGCATCGATTTTTCCGGCTACACGTTTTACCTTACTTAATTCATCCATTAAATTTGATTGAGTATGTAAACGTCCGGCAGTATCGGCAATCACGATATCAATTTTACGTGCTCTACCTGCTTCAATCGCATCATAAATTACCGAAGCTGAGTCGGCTCCCGTTTGTTGGGCGATAACCGGAATATTATTGCGTTCTCCCCAAACCTGGAGTTGTTCTACTGCGGCAGCACGAAAAGTATCGCCAGCTGCTAACATAACGGAATAACCATCGTGTTGGAATTTTTTTGCTAGTTTACCAATGGTCGTTGTTTTGCCTGCACCATTGATACCCACCATTAGAATCACATAGGGTGATTTTTGAGTGTCAATCTGTAAAGGTTGAGCAACGTCTTCCAGAAGGGATAACATATTTTCTTGCAAGGCGTCGAACAAGGCATCGGCATCTTGTAACTTATTTTTGGAAACGCGCTGGTTGAGATCATCAATAATCGACATTGTGGCTTCCATGCCGACGTCGCCCATTAATAAATGGGTTTCAATTTCTTCTAATAATTCATCATCAATGGTTCGTTTTAAGCTAACTAATTCAGTGATATCCGTATTAAGAATTTGACGAGTTTTGTTCAAGCCTTTCTTTAAACGGCTGAACATTCCTTCTTGAGTTATGTTCGCTTCGTCCCCAGCTTGATTATTACTTAGGGCTGGTTCTTTTGGGTCAATTGTTTTATTTATAGGTTCAGGACTGTTTCCTTGAGGTTCAATATTGTTGCTTTCGGGATCAAGGCTGCTACCTTCGGATTCCAAACGGTCATCCAGCACCTTTTGGTTATCTGCCGGAGATTCGGAATTTTTTTCTGCTTTCGTCGGTCTTTTATTCTTTTTAAGAAAATCAAACATGATGTTACACTGCTAAGCCAAATTTATATTATATTGGTGAAATTTAGGTTATTAGACTGTTGTCAAAGACAAAATAATTAGAATAATGGGCTGAATTTTTATTACCAATAAAGTTAGCCCCTAATGCTACCATTACAACCAATAAATCGTAAGGTATATTTATATGTTTCAAAGCAATTTTTTTAAGAAATCGACCATAAGCTACCTTTGTATGGTATTTATGTCGGTCGGTCTAAACCAGACTGCTCTGGCTAAAACGAATACTCAAAAGCCAATAAACAAAGATATGGTCAGTGAGAAAGTATTGGCCAATGGTTTAAAAGTGCTGGTCAAAGAAGATCATCGGGCCCCTGTTGTCGTATCTCAGATCTGGTATAAGGTTGGCTCCAGCTATGAAAGTAGTGGGACCACCGGGGTATCTCATGCCTTGGAACATATGATGTTTAAAGGCACCACAAAATATCCGGGTGACTCATTTAATAAAATTGTATCTCGTAATGGTGCTGAAGATAATGCATTTACTTCACGTGATTATACGGCCTACTATCAGAAAATGGAAAAAAGCCGCTTAGAAATGAGTTTTGATCTAGAAGCCGATCGTATGCGTAATTTGTTATTACCGGAAGAAGATTTTTTAAAAGAAATTATGGTGGTTCAAGAAGAGCGACGCTGGCGTACTGAAGATAAACCACAAGCGTTATTATATGAACAACTGTATGTAACGGCATTTGATAATAGTGGTTATCACCATCCTATTATTGGCTGGATGGAAGATCTTAAAAAAATGACCATTGATGATTTAAAGCAATGGTATCAAACCTACTACAGCCCTAATAATGCAATTTTAGTGGTTGTGGGGGATGTCCAAACTGAGGAAGTTTTTGCCCTTGCCGACAAATATTTTGCCCCCATTAAACCCTTCCCTAATTTAGTCATTAAAAAGCGAACCGAACGAGTCCAACGCGCCAGTAAACGAATTGAGTTAATGGTGCCGGCCAAAAGTGCGTATATTAATCTGGCTTTTAAAGTGCCAGTAATTAATACCGCTAAAGAAAATTGGGAGCCTTATGCTTTGGAGTTAATGGCAGGGATTTTAGATGGTGGAGATAGTACTCGTTTAAATCAAGAATTGGTTAAGGGACAACAATTAGCCGCTAGTGCGGGAACGGGATATTCGGCTAACTCACGCTTAGATAATCTGTTTATATTAGATGGAACTCCTGCAGAAGGAAAAAATATTCAACAATTGGAAAAAGCACTATTGGAAGAAATCAATAAATTGCAACAAACTCCGGTGACTAATGAGGAGTTAGAACGAGTTAAAAATCAGATTGTCGCCTCAGCGGTGTATGAAAAAGATTCGATCTTTTATCAGGCCATGAAAATTGGCCAAGCTGAAGCCAGTGGGGTAGGGTGGAAAACAGAGGCTGAATATGTTCAACGTATTCGAGAAATTACTCCAGCACAAATTCAACAAGTGGCAAAAAAATATTTTAAGGCAAAAAATATGACTGTCGCGGTACTTGACCCCCAATAATCACTCGGTTTTATATTTAAGGATAATCCATATGCTAACGTTGAATAACAGCAACATTTTTAAAACCATCCTGTTTAGTTTATTTTTATGTGTTCCCCTGATTGCTCAAGCCGCACAAACTACGGGTAAAATTGGGAGTTTGGACTTACATCGTTGGACAACTTCCAATGGTATGCAAGTATTGTTTGCACCTACCCATGAACTACCCATTGTTGACCTTCGTTTGGTTTTTGATGCGGGTGGCGCTCGTGATGTTGCCGGAAAAGTACCTAAACCTGGTTTAGCCAAGCTCACCAACGGTTTGGTTTTTGAAGGCTCGGAAGGCATTAGCGCCAATGAAATCGCTAAAACCTTTGAAGGTCTGGGGGTACAATATGGAAATAGCAGTCATCGTGACATGGCGGTATTAGATTTGCGGAGTTTGAGTGAAAAACCAATCATTGATACAGCCCTGAATACTTTAAATACCATTCTGGCCAAACCTAGCTTTGACTCAGCCGTATTAGATAGAGAACGTAATAAATTATTAGTTGCACTTAACTTGGCTGAACAAAATCCCTCCTCCAAAGCTTCCCTGGCATTTTATAAGGCGATGTACTCCAATTCCCAACAAGAACATCCCTATGCCTCTCCTAGCAATGGCACTAAAGAAAGTTTAGAAGCGATTCAGCGCCAGGATTTGGTCGATTATTATCAGCAGTATTATGTGGCTCCCAATGCCATATTGGCCGTAGTTGGTGATTTGACGATTGAGCGGGTAAAAATTTTAGCAGAACGATTATCTAAGACCCTGGGTGATGGTGAACATGCGCCCGCTTTACCGGCTGTTCAATCCGCTGATGCCGGGAAAAATATCACTATTGAGCACCCATCGACCCAGACGACCATTGTCTTAGGCCAGCCGATTTTAAAACGTGGTGATGATGATTATTATGCGCTCTATTTAGGTAATCATATACTCGGTGGCAGCGGGTTTAGTTCTCGTTTAGTGAAAGAAGTTCGGGTAAAACGAGGGCTGACCTATAGTGTTGGCAGTCATTTTATTGCAATGCGTGCTGAAGGACCATTTCAGATCTCATTGACCACTAAAAATCAATCGGCTGCTGAAGCAGTGGGTATTGTCAATGAAGTCTTATTAGATTTTATTAAAAATGGTCCAACTGAAGAAGAAATTGAAGAATCTAAACTGAATATTAGTGGTAGCTTTCCCCTTCGTACGGCAAGCAATAAAAGTATTGTTGAACACTTAGCAGTAATCGGTTTTTATAATTTACCGGAAAATTATCTGGATATTTTTAAACAAAAAATACAATCCGTGAGTCGAGAGCAAATTATTGATGCCTTTAAACGGCGCGTAATTCCAGCAAAAATGTCTACAATTATAGTAGGTGCCAAAGCAAAATAATCACTCTATATGTCTACATCCAGTCTTCTAAATGCCGCTAGCCAGCATAATTCCTTATACCCCAAGGAAGCCGTGCGATTTTTCGATCAACAAATGATTGCACACTATGCAGACAGTGGTTATCAATTGATGACTCAAGCGGCTCAGAGTGCGATGGATGTGATCAATCAGTATTACCCCAATCTGCGTTCGGTATTAATTTTTTGTGGCCAGGGTAATAATGCCGGAGATGGTTATGTATTAGCTCGTTTGGCAAAGCAACAAAATATTCACGTACAATTGGTCAATCTTGCTGATCCACAACGCTTAAAAGGTGATGCCTTAAAAGCCTATCAAGATTGGCTGGCGGTTGATGGACTTATCACGGCGTTTAATGAGGTTAATTATCGTCCGGCTCAACTTATTGTTGATGCATTGATTGGTACGGGACTTGACCGCAACTTAAATAGTCAATGGTTAGCGGTGGTTGAAAAGATAAATCAATCCTCCCAACCTATCTTGGCCATCGATATACCTTCGGGCTTGGATGCAGACACTGGACATGTTTGGGGGGGAGCAGTTAAAGCTGATAAAACGGTCACCTTTATCGCTTTAAAGCAAGGTATGTATACTGGTCAAGCTAGAGATTATTGCGGTGAGATTATTTTTAAATCTTTGGCTGTTCCGGCTGAAATATACGCCCAATATCCCTCCGCCGTAAATTTATTAAGCTGGTCTGAGCAAAAGTTACAACTACCGAAACGTTCGGCTACCAGTCACAAAGGAACGCATGGAAAAATCTTGCTTATTGGTGGCAATCGAGGCATGTCAGGAGCGGTGCGTTTGGCTGCTGAAGCAGCATTACGTAGCGGTGCCGGTTTGGTTAAAGTACTGACTCATCGCGATAATCTATCTATAGTGGCTACGCCTCATCCAGAATTAATGGTGACTGGAATAGAAAATGAGGAAGAGAATATTCAATCCTATTTGGAGTGGGCGGATTGTATTGCGATTGGACCGGGTTTAGGGAGGGATAATTGGGCGCAAAACCTTCTAGGCCAAGCCTTACGATACGAGAAAAGTAAAGTCCTCGACGCAGATGCCTTAAATCTTTTAAATCAGTTTAATTCCGTCGATTTAAGCCATTCTGTATTAACCCCTCATCCCGGTGAAGCTGCGCGATTATTGGACGTAGATATCGCTGTGATAGAGAGTGATCGATATCAAGCGATTAGACAACTACACAATAAATATAAATCGACCGTTATTTTAAAAGGTGCAGGTAGTCTAATTGCTGATTCTGACCAACGAATCAGTGTTTGCCCATATGGTAATGCGGGAATGGCGAGTGGCGGAATGGGGGATTGTTTAACCGGGATTATTGCAACCTTATTAGGACAAGTTGAGTTAGGTCGGATTGAAACCGCCGAATTGGCTGCCCAGTTAGCGGTCAGTATACATGCCAAGGCCGCAGATAGTGCAGCCAAAGCGGGTATGATTGGATTATTGGCCCGTGATTTAATGGAGCCGCTTCGAAGTCTTATTAACGACTAATTAGAACAGATCAACATCATTCTCTTCAAGATGAGTTTTCTTTGCTTCATACGCCTGAGAGATTCTTGACTCTCGTTTTACATCTAATCGAACGGCCAATTGTTCAATTGCATCCACAACTTGATCCGAAATTTCTTTAAGATCAAAGGCTGCCATTCGAGCCTCATCAACCTTACCTTGTTCTTTTAGTTGAACAATTTGCTTTAACTTTTCATGCAATTGACGATGAGGCGCTTCAATACCGATAAACATCTTATCATCTTTTAAATAGGTTGAATCATTTGAGTAATACCATTGACCAAAACAACAGTCCGTATGTTCAGGAATATCATGAACGTCGAGGGTTGAATGTCCTTCTAAATAGGAATCAATGCGTCCCTGCCAGGAAAAGTGAGCGGATTTGGCTGAATGCAATTGTAAAGCAGGATTGGCGTCAATTTTATACTGACTAATGCTTTCTTGTAGTTTACTTACGGATTCTCCTAATTGCATTGCCGCATGTCCAGAACTATGTACGCTGTCAGCCAACATGGAGGCGAATTGTCCGACGCTACTGGTCATATTATGGGAAAGGTTTTCAAAAATGGGCACTTGTTCATTGTTGGTGTGAGCAATTTCACCATTGAGGCTATTGATTTCCACCACCGAATCAGTAATTTGAGAGAGTGCTTTTTCGGTCTCGTCGATATAGTTTACACTCTCCATCGCTTTCTGATTGCTCTCATTCATTTCGGCAACGGCATTATTAACCGTTTCTTTTAAGCGCGTAATAATGGCATCAATTTGTTGAGTGGATTCATGCGTGCGTTGGGCCAAGTTTCTGACCTCATCTGCAACGACCGCAAAACCACGGCCTGATTCACCTGCTCTGGCGGCCTCAATAGCGGCGTTTAAAGCCAATAGATTGGTTTGGCCTGCAATTTCTTGAATCACACTAATAAATTCGCTTATTTCTTGGGTTTGTGATTCCAAGGCTTGTAATGCCTCAGCTCCCTGTTGAATTTCATTGGCTAATGATTTAATAGCTTTAATGGTTTTTTCAGCCACTAACATACTGTTTTGGGCCTGTTCCTGGGCACTATTGGCAAAATCTGAAGCTTGACTAGAGCGTTCAGCTACCGATTTAATTTGTAACACCATATTGTCCAGGCTTTGAGTCACTTCACCTGTTTCTGCTTCCTGAGCACGAATTCCCGAACTGGTATCCTGGGATACACGTCCCATAACATTAGCCGCTTCGGACACGTCAATCGCTGAACTAAGGCTTTGGGTTATTACGTGGTTGACCATCGCCATTAACTCATTATAGGCAATAGCCATTTTATCGATTTCATCGTTGCCTTTATGGCTTAAGCGTTCACTAAAGTCTTGATCTTTTACTGCTTGTTCTAATAAAGATCGCATTGTATTTAGACGTTGAGAAACTTTAATGGTTACCCAGATGGCCCCTATACTTATCATAACAAAAATACTTAAGGCGACTAATGCAATAATCAGTAAATTACCCGAATCTGTTTTTACTTGATTAAACAATAATGCAGCAAATTCACTGACCACTTTATTTAATCCTAAAACCCCATCGATTGCCTGAGTGGATAAACGAATCCAATTTTTAGCCGTAACGCCATAGTTGCTGTCATTGGCAGCATAAATTTTTTTTCTAGCAGATTGATACTCTCCAGCAAATAGACGTTGCATTTGGGTTTGTGCATTGATAATTTCACGTGTTTGGGTTGTTGGGAAAAAGGCGACCAATTGTTGAATCAAAAAGTTAATCTCATCCCATTGTCTATCGACTATGGCACGATGGGCTGCTAACTTATTGCGTTGTTGGTCATTTAACGGAGTACTTGAGGCTATGCTTTGTGCCAGTATTGCGCGTTCTAGGCCAGCATGTTCAGAAATTAACCAAATAGCTTGTTTTACTTTTGTATTGATTTGTCTTGCATTGTCGATGGCTGATTGAGCGGAAAAGGCAATCAGCCGTAATTTAGCTCCACTTTTTATCAAACCAGTCATGGTACCTAACCAGCTTGCATTGTTTAAGTTCGCACTGCTAGTTAACCGATCAACTTGTTCGCGGGCTTTTTGTAGTGCCTGGTGTTGGCGTTGGTAATCGCTTAGTTGAATGGCGAAGTTTGTCGGTAACCAATCTTGAGTTGCTAGTTGTTGAGCTAGGGTAATTGCTTGATCATAAGCTTTATCAGCTCCTAGACGCTGTTTTTGGATTTTAGTTTTTAACTCAGTATCAATATTTCCCGTTTTTTGATAACTAGAAATTAGGGCATTGGTTAAACCGCGTTCTAAAGCCTGAAAGCCTGCAGCAATTAAAATTTGATCAGATAATTGATTAGCAATCAGCAAGCCTTCACTATAATTATTTTCCTTATTGGCATCATAAACCCCCCAGTTTAAGGTGGTTATGATCAGCCCAATGACTAAAACAGTGACTGAGCCTAGTAATTTATTTCTTATACTTAGTTGCATATTTTGACTCTTGGGTTCTTAATCAGAATATTTATAGATATATTATTATTTTTAAGATAGCAGCAGTTATAGAGCATTAGTCGGCAATTCAACACATTACTTTAATTGTTCACAATTGCCGGTAAGGAAACCTGAAGACATAGCCCATTGAGCACGGATTGAGATGGTTTGGGGTTAATGCTAAGTGAACCTTGATAAAGGTGTACAATTTCTGTCACAATACTCAGGCCAATACCATGTCCGCTCACCTTATGGGATATTTCATCGGCGCGTTTTCCTCGTTGTAATAATAGTTCTTCTTGTTCGGCTGGTATACCTGGTCCATCATCAATAATACTTAGAATAAATAATTGTTTATCGCTTTCCAGTTCTATGGTGACCCTTACCTGTTTTTGACAATATTTGTAGGCATTATCTAAAAGATTACCGGCTAATTCCATTAAATCGCTTTGATCGCCACGAAAAAACACCTCGTTTGGCATATTAAAGTCACAAACAACTTGCTTGTTTGCATAAACCTTATTGAGTGCACTAAGGATTTTTTCAAATACACTCCTCACTGGAGTCGCAATAGTAACTGGTCCACCGCCCATAATGGCAGCCTTTTGTAATTGATAAGCAATTAATTCATCGATACGCTGCAACTGCTCTGCAGTTGCTTGCTGTAATTGCTGGGGTTGTTGACTATCATAGGCACTTTGCATAATGGCTAAGGGGGTTTTTAAGCTATGCGCTAAATCACCCAAGCTGTTGCGATAACGTTGTAAGGTGGCACTGGAATGCAATAATAAGGAATTAATATTTCCAGTTAATTTGTGTAATTCTTTGGGGTATTGTCCAGAAAGCTGTTCTTGCTGTCCGTTTTCAATGGCCTGCAATTCTTTACTCGCTTGGCGTAAAGGTTTTAAGCCCCAGTTTAATACCCAACCTTGGACAATCAATAATAACAATATAAGTCCCGCAAACCATTGCCATAAAACCGTTCGAAATCCTTGGATTTGCTGTTCAGTAGACTGACGAAGCTGAGCCACCTGAAGGGTGTAAATATTTTCATTGCCAACCAAATCTTCCCAAATGATGGCAAATTTTATATGGGCATAACTTTTGCTGTTTTGGTGCTCGGAGGCAAGGCTTTTTCTTTCGGCAGTATAGTCATACTGCCCGGGTTGTGTCGGATTATTATTTTGAAATATGGGCAATAGCTCTTTTTGTGTTCCAATAAAAGAGCCCGATTGCCATTGATATTGATTTTTCTCACCGCTAACTATGGCGACTAACCCTGAATCGGGTCTATTTAGCCTTGGATCGGGTAATATTTCGGGTAAACGCATTCTTCCGGACTCATCTTCATTAGCTGCTGCTAAGATAGCATATAATTGGTTTTGTAATTGCTCGCGCAAATTATTTTCAGCATGTCTAACAAAATAATTATCAAACACTATACCGGCAATGCTAAGTAAAACAATTAGTACTAATGAAATCGATAATAAGGTTCGGGCATGAATTGACAAGCCTTGTCCGGCTTGCGAATACCATGTGGTAAATTTAGCGAGCATGTGGTGAATGGTTCTGTGCAGTCAGGCAAAAGGAGTAACCACTGCCCCGATGGGTTTTAATTAAGCCGAGATTATTCTCAGGATCGAGTTTTTTTCGCAATCGGCGAACAAAAACTTCCATTACATTGCTATCCCGTTCATAGTCCTGGGCATAAATATGTTCGGTTAATTCTGCCTTTGAAATGACTTTACCGGTATTTAAAGCTAAATATTCTAAAACCTTATATTCGTAAGCGGTTAATTCAACTGTGGATTGATTGACGCTGACGGACTGGGCTTTGGTATCTAATATAATTGGACCGAAATCTAACACTGGCTCTGAAAAACCAGAAAATCGTCTTTGTAAAGCATTGAGCCTGGCGATTAGTTCTTCGATATGAAAGGGTTTTACCAGATAATCATCGGCACCGGCATCTAAACCTTCTACTTTTTCTTGCCAGCTACTACGTGCTGTTAGGATTAAAATCGGAAATGCCAAATTTTTCTGACGTAATTGTTTAATAACCTCGATTCCGGATAATTTGGGTAATCCAATATCAATAACGGCAATATCAATAGGATATTCCAAGCCCATATATAAACCTTCCTCACCATCCATAGCCGCATCGACGGCATAACCTCGGTTGGTGAGTTGGGAGTGTAATTGTTGATTTAATTGTATTTCATCTTCGATTAGGAGGAGGTGCATGACGACCCTGACGTGATTTAAGGATTTGACCGCTACGAGCATCGACGCGAATTCGTTTCACTCGCCCTTGTTGGGTTAAAACGCGTACATTATGAACATTTCTTTTTCCCTCACGTACTGTATTAGCGGAAAGAATTTTACCATTGGTATTCCGCTTAACCTGCTCTACCGCTTGTTCAAGCGAATCGGCATGAGCTATCTGAGGGGCAACACTCAGGAGCCCCAAAAAGGAATAAGCACAAAAAACAATGATCAATAAGCTCTGTTGTAACATTAGTTTTCTTCCCCAAGATGCTGATGAAATTTATCAGTCGGCTTGGTATCGATGTTGCTGTCTTTATAAATAGAAAGTTATAAATAAAAAGTTATAACTTATAGCGACTCAGTCTATCGGATGGACATCGACTTGTACCTGGATATAGTCTCCTGGATGTTCATCAGTTCGAGTCCAGTAAGTGTGTCCTTTGTAACGATATTTTACTCGATAACCGACTACTTCCTTATGGGTCGTATAGTTATCGACTGTTTCACAACGGCGTTCTATACTACTGTGTCGGCCATGGTGAGGTCGGTGCTTATTATGGGCTATATTATCACCAATCGCTGCACCTAATATAGTCCCTACTACCGTGGCAACATCTTTACCATGTCCTCTACCCACTTGGTGTCCGGCCAGCCCACCGATAATACCTCCCGTAATCATGCCACCATAATGGCGATTATGATGACGCCCGTGCCGAGGATGATACACTCGTTCATCCCAACATTCAGTTTCAGGATGGTTTACCTCAACAGTTTCGTAAATAGGCTTTACCTTTAATACTTTAGCCGAATCCGTATACCCATCTGAATAGTGTCCAGCAAATACGAAACTATGGGTGAATAGTGTGATACTGGCTAATAGCATAGCAATTGTTATTTTACTTTTCATTATTTTTTACTCCTGTAAATTATTAATTGTTAGGATTAGTTTACGACTCACAATCTGAATGGAAGCTGAACAAGAGTGTCTTTTGCCCATCCTTGGCATACAATAAACTCATTTTTAATGGAAAGATTTTCTTAGCATGTCGACAACAAATTATTATTCTCAACGTTTTGGGGGGATTGCTCGTCTATATGGGCAAAATTCCATGGAAATTTTTCAACAAGCTCATATTGCTATTATTGGCATTGGTGGTGTGGGTAGTTGGGTAGCAGAGGCACTGGCACGAAGTGGTATTGGTCAGATTACATTGATTGACCATGATGATATTTCCATTACCAATAGTAATCGTCAAATTCATACTCTTAGCAGTACTATTGACCAATCAAAAGTTGAAGTTATGAAACAACGTGTTAAAGCGATAAATCCTGAATGTCAGGTGAATGCGATTGATGATCTACTCACACATAATAATTGTCCCAAATATTTTGCCGAGCAATACGATTATGTCGTCGATGCTATTGATAGTGTGAAACATAAAAGTGCATTAATTTATTATTGTAAACGCAATAAAATTCCCATAATTACCACTGGAGGGGCCGGCGGTTTAGTTGATCCGACTAAAATCGAGATTGTCGATTTGAGTAAAACTTATAATGACCCTTTGGCTGCCAAAGTCCGTTCTCAACTACGTCATCAATATAACTTTACTCGAAATCCCAAAAGTCGTTTTGGAGTTGAATGCGTTTATTCAATCGAACAACAAATGTATCCCCAAGGTGATGGTAGCGTGGGACCCAATAAGCCGGGAGTTAAGGGGGTAACCCTGGATTGTAACTCAGGGTATGGTTCTTCTTCCTGTGTGACCGGTGCCTTTGGTTTTGCAGCGGCGTCTCGGGTTTTAACTAAGTTATTGGCAAAAAAATCAGTCGAATAGTTCTGGTTGGGAAATCATTAGAAGTATTGAACTTATACCATTTCGGCCCAATACTTGAACTGCTAATCAATTAAATAGGTGTAAGCTATGTCCCAACAGGAATTATTTGAAAAAACGGTAGAACTTATAGATGCGGCCAACAGCGAAGATCCGAATAAAGAAAGTGCTGATGATAAAGAATGGCCAAAGGAACTTTTATACGGTCAACGGATGTCGGATATGATTGAGCGTTATGCTCCAGAAGCCGATGCTGTTCAGAAGATATCCGTGCGAGCTCAACATATCCAGCGTTGGCAATCTCCCCGCAGTGATTATTCCATGGACCGAAAAGGTTATCATCAATGGCGTACCAATTTATATAAGTTTCATGCTGATACGACTGCCACCTTAATGGAACAAGTTGGCTTTGATGCTGAATCGATTGAACGAGTGAAAATGGCTATTGGCAAGAAAAATGTCAAAAGTAATCCAGATACTCAAATGTTGGAAGATGTTGCAGCATTGGTTTTTATAGAGCATTATATGCTGGCATTCGCTGCAAAACACCCGGAATATGATGAGTCTAAGTGGATTGATATTATTCGAAAAACATGGCGAAAAATGTCGGATCAAGCCCAGCAGTTTGCGCTAAATAATGGAATTATACTCCCTGAACCATTAATTCCCTTGATTCAAAAATCGGTTACCTAAACAGGGGTGCTAACAATTGAAATATCACCTCTTTATAACTATCTTCTAATTAAGACTAAAAATCAGAGCAGGTAACACATGTCAGAATCGCAACAGCAAGAAAAGACAAACAATGAACAACAAATAAAGCGTGCTTCTAAGGCAGCACTAGCTTCATTGTTAAATCTGACTTTTTTACCCGTTATTGGTTTTATTTGGCTACTTTTGATTGGTAAAACAGTCGATAAAGACCAAATTGATCATTATCATGTCAAGCTGGGGATAAAAATTAATCTTATCGCTGCATTTGCCTTAGTCGTGGTAACAGGATTAATTATAATGGCTGGTGGCTTGGATTCGGCCTATACTTGGATTTATGTTATCAATTATTTTACCCTTGGCCATACCATGTTTATTGTAACCGCTACCTGGGCCATGGTAAGAGCCTGGGCTGGGCAAAAGTTAAGAGGTTAGTGATACCGATTGGGACAGATAAACTGCGGTGTTTAATTTGAGGCTCGCGGCCTTATTTTTTCTGTTTAAGCATCTCACCGATTGCTTTTGGCAGTAATACTATTCATCAGAGCTAACCCAACCCAATGATTACAGCCAGTGGTTTGGTCGTAAACATCTGCCTTTTGATTATGTCTGGTTTACCCCCCGTGTGAATGATGAAGATCCTTGTGGTAAATTAAGACGAATTTATGGTAAGAAAAATAGCTCTCAATAATGCTATAAGCACTATAAGTAATTCATTTTATTCCTATAATAATTCTATGAGTTTTCGCTTAAAGATATTAAGTAGAAAAGCGTCAAAAGTTACTATCTCTTTGTATTTTAACAATGTTATCTTTCTGGCATATCTCTCGCATTATATTAATCGCAAATAAAAAAAACTTTATTACCCCAATAAATGAATTCGAGGATACGATTATGAATAAAAATATCAAACGCAAAGTATTAGCAATCGCCATTAGTGCCAGCTTAGTTACTCTTTTTAGCCAGGCAGCTATGGCAATACCTGGTGGATTTGGTGGTGGATCTCAACAAAATCAACAGGGCGGTAATCAACAAAATCAACAGGGTGGTACTCAGCAAAACCAACAAGGCGGTACCCAACAAAATCAACAGGGTGGTACTCAACAAAATCAGCAAGGTGGAAATCAGCAACAAGGTGCTCCTGATGCAGCCTCAATATTAGTGAGAATGGATTATGATGAAGATGGTATCGTGACTTTAGATGATTTTGTTAATCATAGTCTAGAACGTGCTGCCAAACATTTTGAACGCATGGATGAAGATGATGACGGAGTTGTAACCGAAGCAGATCTTAGCTCGGGTGGTCCTAGCCAACAACAAAATGATAGCATTGACCATGATGCTTTAAAACAATGTGTTGAAGAATCCACGGGAATTACCTTAAAAGAACGCCCAACTCCAGAGGAAGCTTTTGCCGCAGCGGATGCAGATAGCGATGGTTCGCTTACCGTTGATGAATTTTTAGATAATAAAGCCGCTCATGCCGCAGAACGTTTTGCTGAATTAGATAGCAATAATGATGGTGAGATTTCTGAAGAAGAAATTGAAGCCGATCTTGCAGAACGTGAAACTATTGGTGAAGCTCATAAGAACTGTATTAGTGAGCAGTTAATATTGGATGAATCCAGTAATAATCTTTAAACCTAAATTATTAAGTGAATAAATCAAAGAGAGGTGATTTTCATCTCTCTTTTTTTATCTGTATTATAATACTGAGTATATTGATTAGTTAGTTTTAACATCAGACAATAGCTTTTCTAATAAAGTCAAAGCTTCACCAAAATCATAACCGTTTGCATATTTCTGAATTTTTTCTAATTGATTGATATAAATGGTTGATGAAAACTGCCCTACTAATTCGTCTAATATGTCGGAGGCTTCTGGATCATAGGAAGACAATAATTCTTGTAAGTTATTTAATTCTTCCTGATATTTATGTAAATCGATAACTTTGGGTTTAATGGAAGAATTGTTGCTCAATAAAGATTGGGTATTTGCATACTTGTTTAGGATTGATATTAAAGGCTTGAGTATTTGCGAAACTTTATTGAGTTGTGTTGATATAGATTTTTCATTGTCAGCCTCTTCACAAGCCATTTCTAAATTTTGACAGGCCTCAGATAATGATATCGCTCCAATATTACCTGCAGTGCTCTTTAAAGTATGCGCCATTCGACGCTTTATCTCCGGATCTGCTGTTGTATCTGCCAAATTAAATTGTTCGATAAAATCTCTATTTTGAGCGAGAAATTTAAGTAATAGTTTATGATAAAGTAGTGTATTCTTTTGAGTGGTTTTAAGACCCTGATGAACATCAATACTTGAACCATCAAAAACATTAAATGCTGCTATGTCAATTTGGCTTTGGTTCTTTTTTTCGGTTTCTAAGTGTTCAATATCATCTTTTTGGGGTTTAATCCATTTCGCCAAAGTGATAAACATTTGCTCTACATTAATGGGTTTAGAAATATGATCATCCATACCAGCCTTATAAATATCCCGAATATCAGAGTCCATCATATTGGCAGTCATGGCGATAATGGGCAAGGTTGCAGAGGGCATATTTTTTCGGATATAACGGGTGGCTTCATATCCTCCCATGATAGGCATTTGGATATCCATTAGAATAGCATCATAATTTGTATTGGAAGCTAGAATTGATAGTGCCTCCTGACCATTGTTTGCGATAACCACTGCTATATTTTTTGCACTTAAAAGTTCATATGCCAATTCCTGATTTAATTCATTATCTTCTACCAGTAATATTCTTGCACCATGTAATTGAGTTAAAGAGTTTTCTAAAGTTTCGTGTTTTTTAATCGATGCTTTAGCCACTTGTTCTTCTGAACAAGTTGAAAATTCTAGACAAAATATAAATGAACTCCCGCTGCCCTCCTCACTTTCTATCCATATTTCTCCTTGCATTAGTTCGACCAGCTGTTTGGAAATGCTCAGTCCTAGACCTGTGCCACCATATTTTCGTGTGGTTGAACTATCCGCTTGACTAAAAGACTGAAATAATCGGTTCTGTTGTTCCTTACTAATGCCAATTCCTGTGTCAATTACTGAAAATTGTGCTTTAATATTGCCATTATTCGCTTCCAAAAAGTCCGCGGAAATTGTTATCGAACCTTCCTGAGTAAATTTTACAGCATTATTGGCTAGATTTATTAGAATTTGTCCTAAACGTAAAGGATCACCCATTAGCATTGTAGGAATATGGGGAGATAGATGGATATTTAGAGCCAGTTTTTTTTCGTCTGTCTTAAAGGAAATTATATTTTTTATATGGTCCATTACCTGGTTAATTGAAAAAGGAATGATCTCGAGTTCCATTTTTCCTGATTCAATTTTAGAAAAATCCAGAATATCGTTAATAATACCAAGTAAAGATTCAGCGGCAAAATTAACCTTTTCAATATAGTTTTTTTGTTTATTATTCAGGTTTGTTTGTAAGGCAAGATAGGACATGCCAAGAATTGCATTCATAGGGGTTCGTATTTCATGGCTCATATTGGCCAGAAATTCTGATTTTGCCCTGGTGCTTAATTCAGCTGCTTCTTTCGCTTTTTCAATAATTTTTTGGTTTTCCCACAGTTCGGCATGTGTGCGTTCTAACTCTTCATTGAGTTTTATCACCTTTAAATGCTGTATATCACTTTGACGAACAATTTTGTAAAAACGGCGATCTTTTCGTAAATAGTCCTCCAACAGTTTGTCTATTCGCTCGTTTAATGAATCATCTACAAGTTCTTTCAGAGCTTCAAGTTCCCGAGTGATATTATCTTTATGCTCCATATTTAGGCAACCTGATTGAGTTTACTGGATAACTCATTGAATTATAAAATAGCCTTAAATTTAAAATTAAAAGTGTTATTATTTAACGCTTCAAAATCGTATTTTATTTTGCTGCTGCGTTTTGCAATCTCATAAAAACCAATGCCTCCACCTTTACTATGCCTGTATTTTCCACTTCGACGAGCTTCTTTATAGAGTTTTTTTATACCTTCGATATCCGTAGCAACTATCTCTTGTAGTTTGGGTTCCACGTTATTTTTGTCACTAGCTAAAATTATATTTTGGCTTATTATGTAGTATTTATCTTCTGAATTTTTACCAACGATTATCATCGCTTTGGGATCAAATTTGACATCACCCTGCTGCCGTGATTTGGTATAGTTCATCATGTTTTGCGCCAGTTCAATAAATATGGTAAATATATTGTGTGATGTCTTCATGCTTAAGTCGGAATATTCACTTTCTTTTTCAAGCGCTTCAGTCATTCCTACAATTAGTGATTGGGTTAAAAAACCACCGTATGTTAAAAAAACGATGCCGTCATCATTTAGGATTTTCTCTAACCTTTTAGTATCCATATTATCGTATTAACTCCTCGCATAAATTTAACATTTTTCTAGGCTAAACGAATCATCGTTATTGATTGTGTATTATTAAATGATATTTTTAGTTTGTGATGCATTTATTGGTATTTCTTGGCTAAACTTGAGAACATTATTTCCTAATGATTTACCTATGCTAATAAGAATAACTTAGTTTATTTTGCGTCAAATAGACAGCTAACTAGTGATTTTAGCAATTATATTTTTAGATTAAATAAGGCTATTATTTGTTTTTTTTAGTTACTTTGAAAACAAGCGAATACAGAGTCAAGTTCAATTACTGGATTTGACAGTGAAATTCTATATTATAATATAAAGCAGCTGAAGTTTTTCATAGAGAAAAGCGGCTTCAAAAGATAGTTGCAACATGTGATAATGAAACCATGTCCGAACAAAAAGAAATCCTCTTAAAAGAACTGAACAAATATACAGGTGGCTATCAATGTAATAATGAAGTCACCGTCATTGAGGTAAAAATATAATGCTCTATACATTATACGTTGGGGCAGTAGGCATTTTTTGCGATGACCTTTGTTTTAATTTTTTTCTTGGAGATAAGTATGGATAACTTAATAATTGAGGAAACAAAAGAATCATTGGGCATTAATTTAAATGCAGAAAGTGGTGTACTTTCTCTAATTGGAAATTCATATCCGGAAAATACATTTGAATTTTATCAACCCATGATGGACTGGGTACCTGAATATTTTAATGGACATGCTCAGGAAAAAACGATTGTTAATATGGAAATTATTTATTATAACTCATCAACATCAAGGCTACTTTTTGAATTTTTTGATTTGCTAGATGAAGCAAAAGATAACTATCATATTGAAGTAAATTGGATTTATGAGCTTGAAAATGATAGTGCCGAAGAAGCCGGTGAAGATTTTGTCGAAGAGTTTCCTGACTTAAATATTCAACTTGTAGTCAAGCCGAATTAATCAGTTTCCCCTATTACAAATGCCTAACCGACCCTTCAAAAAATAATCTATAAAATCTTTAACCTTAAGCAAAGAGAATCTCGCTACGAAACCAACTGTGTTTTCTAGGTTCAAGACTAAATTTTTCGCTTCAGCGATTCGTGAATACATTTTATTTTTTTAAATTGGTGCCAACTAAATTGATTGTAGGGCTTTAAGCATACCATTGTCAGCTAAAACATGATCCCACATCATATTGTAAATACGTATACAAGAATCCATTGATGAAGATGCGAGTTTTCGCTCTTGCTCGATACGCCATTGCAATCCTTTGATGCGGGGTATATTTTGCTCTCTGCATTGGGACATTTGTCGTTCAATGACTTCTTTTCGGCGTTGCTCAAATTGTTGGGGATCGGATTTTGATAATTCAGCCCATTCACTAAAATCGAATAAATAAAATGGCTTTTCTAAAGAATCGATTATTGCTTGTTTATTGAAGGTAGTTGCTATTTCGTATTTGGTTTTCTGGCGAAAGGGTACAACATTATTTGTAGGTTGGTTATTTATTGTTTTCAATGGATTATCTCTATATCGTTATCTTAATGGAGAACCCTAAATTTGAAATTTACTGGTCGTGTGTTTTAATTTATTGGCTAATTGGGCCAGACTTTCACTGGTACTGCTTGACTGCTTGGCGCCTTCAGAAGTTTGTTTTGACATTTCATTAATTTGTTCAATATTCTTATTAATCGAATTTAACATTTCAGATTGTTGGGTAGTAACACTAGCGACGTCATTGGTTTGATTATTAATTTTGGCAATGGAGCCTGAAATACTATCCAGTGAGTTGCCCGCTAGAGTAGCTTGCTCAACAACGAAATTGGCTTGTTCACTACTTTCATTCATAACTTCAACAGCCCTGCTCGTATCGCTTTGCAGTAAAGAAACCATTTGATTAATTTCCTCGGTCGATTCTTGGGTACGGCCCGCTAGAGTGCGCACTTCATCGGCAACTACGGCAAAACCTCGGCCTTGTTCTCCTGCTCTGGCTGCTTCAATCGCAGCATTTAGAGCCAATAAATTAGTTTGTTCGGCAATTCCGCGGATTACATCGACTACGCTATTAATTTTTTCACTATTGCTATTGAGTTGATGGATAACCTGAGTTGATTTTTCGATTTGTTGGGATAAATCCTGAATCGAAACAATGGTTTTTTGTAAAAGGTTTTTACCATCAATGGTTTCTTGGTTGGTTTCATTGGAAGTTGTAGCCGTACTAGCAAGATTATTGGCCATTTCATTAACCGCCAAATTAATTTGATGAATAGACTGCGCCACTTGATAGGTTTGAGATTGTTGGGAGGTGATATCAGCACCGGATTGCTCAGTTATCGTAGCTAAAGAGCCAGCTTCAATACTAAGCTCATTGGCTAAACGATTAATATTCTGAATAATCTGCCGAAAGGTTTCCATCATATTATCAAAAGCCTGGCCAATTTGTGATATTTCATCTCTTCCGATAAGTTCGGTTTTGAGACTAAGATTATTTTCTTCCTGCGCCTGCTGAATAACTGTCTGTAAGGTCGATAAAGGTTTTAAAATAGATTGGCTTAGGGCAATTACAATACCGAGCACCAAAATTACCGCAATAGCAATAGTAAGGAACAACATATTTTGTGAGAAATCAATTTGAGATTCTAGACGTAGAGTGCGTTCTTGGGTCAGACTGGTTTGGATTTTAGCCAAAATAGTAAAAGCCTTAATAGCCGGACTATCGTCAATTTTTACGGTTTGATCAATGAGTTGTCCGGTTTTACCCTCAGAATGTAATTGTTTGACCACGCTGGTCGCTGCACTGTATTTATTGGCTACTGCTTTTATTGCTTCTAGAGCCTGCTTCTCTTCAACGCTAATGCCTTGCAAAATGCTATATTGCTTAATGAGATCATTTAAACTGGAAAAATTCTCTGTAATGCGATCATAATATTGGGGAGAACCCCGTAATACATAGTTTTTGAAATTATGTATGGCACCACCATAGCCAAATTGTGATTTAATTGCACTTAAAAGGCTTTGTCGTTCGGCCACATTGCTAATATAGCTTTGCCAATCATTTTTAATAGGGCTAATGGTGGAATAACTAACCGTTAGGACAATAGCAGAAACCAAAGCAACCAGAATAATTAAGGCAGAAAGGCGGCGTTTAATAGAGAACATACTTGTGATCCTTCTATTTATACCCAAGCCATCTGAAACCTGCATTTTCAGGCGGCTTGGGTATATTAATTTTATAGGCCTAATTTAATTAAATTGCTCAATGATTCATAGAGCATTTAGCGCCACATTGACCGCTAATTTGTTTAATTGAAAAGTGTAAATGAGGGGTTTTATCTATCATTTTTGATAACTTTGGGAATCAGATGGGCTAATTACAAAAGACAACTTAATGACTAAATCAAAGAAAAAAATTTTATTTTTGTGAAGTCAAATTATTTCTTTTTTGCTCAGTTATATCAAGAATGTGAGCGACAAAGCCTTTAACTTCGCCATTTGGTGAAATATCAGGAATATAATTGGCGAGAATATAACGACTTTCTTTCTCTTGACGATAAGGAATTTCTAGCTCAAAACGTACCGCATTACCTGAAAGAGCGGCTTTAATATAAGGAAATAGGGCATTATAGGCATCATTTCCTACAACATCAGCCACATATTTTCCGGTTAGGCTATTTGCCTTTTGACCAAACCATTCTACATATTTGCTATTATTAAATACATAGCGATGTTCTTTATCGACATAAGAAATCAGGGCTGGAACTGAGTCTACCACTAGTTGTAGCTTTGTTTCTGCTTCCAGCCAGGCTTCGATGGCTCGTATTCGTTCGCGCTTATCATTTAATTCGATTAATGTTTTAAAGTCTTCTGCGCATTTACTGACAAACAGGTTAACTACATCCCGATAGGGTTTGCTTAGGCGTATAAAATGTCTGCGCCGATCAGAGTTATCATTGTCACGTTCTATAACTTGGAGAGATTCAAGCTTTTTTAGGGCTCGTCTGGTGGTAGATTCAGAAAGCGCGGATATGGCACAAATATCTGATATTACGTGAGTCGTTTCGGTAAGATAGGCCTCACACAAGACCAGTACAATATCCCAACAACCCCGGGTTAGTTTGGCTTGACCATCTTGATGCTTTAATTTGGTTTTAAATGCTGCCTTAATATCCTGGTGATGTAATAAGTCATAACCAATAATTAGCGAGACTATCACATTGCGATTTTCGGTTCTGAGTGATGAGGGTGAGATATGTTTAGATTTCATTGAACTATTACAAACCGTACTGTTATAAAGAACTCTATCACAAAGAGTTTTCCCATAAATGTGTTTTTATATTTCAGGTTAAATATTTTCAAGACTGCAAAACTAAGGAACAACAAATTTATAACAATCCTTATTAAAATAATAGTCAATTAATCGCCATAATGACCGCTATAGTAGAAATGGAAGGTGTGGAGTAAAATAACCCCTAATAATCTTTCCTTAAGTCCTTTGCCAAGACTAGAATTAAGCCCAACATTTGTAAAAATAGCGCGATACTCATTAAACGGGCATTATCCCGATTAAGCGGGTGTTTTTGTTTTTCCAATAAGAGTTTATCCAAATAAATGTCATCTATATCATTAACAATAATCTCTTTTACCCGATCGATAATATCAATAATTTGTTGATCATGGGGGCGAGTTTGTGACATTGCTTGAAGTTCTGATTGAAGCTGATAATCCTGCATTAATCCCAGCATGTATTGCTGAATATGCTGATCCACAAAGGTATCTTTGGTTTGTTGACCGGATTGACTATAGAGTAAAATAAAATCTTTTTTCCTCTCGACATCCTGACGATTTTGCCAGTAGGTATTAATGCGCAATTCAATATCAGATATTTTTCCTTCAATTAGGCGTAACTTTTCATTATTGGTACTGATAAAGTGATTGGTGATAATTGCGGCAAAAATATTAAAGCTAATCCCAACAATTACCAGGACCCAGGGGGCAAAAAGAGCTTTGAATTTAGGAAATGGAAAAGGCATAGGGCAATAGTTATACGAGTCTTTTTTTTATAACTATAGTCCATTCTTGGGTTTCTACAATTAGGCTGCTAATTGTTCACATTAACTAAGGGCTGAAATCGCTTCTTGTTGTATTGCTCTTTTCAACCGAAACAATTTACCTTGCAGCCTACTTGGAACTGATGGCTTTAATATATAATCTTAATGGTCCGGCTATTTGTGAAGTACTAATCGGCGTGCTGGTTTGATTGCAATGTATAGCCAAAGCAAATCCATGTAAATAATCAGCCAGCAAATCCAAACCATCCTTTAATATTTGCTCTTCTAAATTTAGGGGAGCCAAGGCGATGTGGTAGCGCTGAATAAAAACTTTGGCCGGTCCCTCACAGGACATAGACAACAGGGTTTCTAGCAATCCCGCATGTTTTTCGAGGAGTTTTAAATAACTTATGCATAAACGCTCTAATTCTATTTGCCAAGTATTTTCTCCGCTGGGTAAATAAATTTCATCAATAAGTGAAACCGCCAAGGCTTCAAGCAAGGCATTTTTATTAGCAAAATAGTAATAAATGGCCATGGCGTCAACCTCTAATGTAGTTGCTATTTTACGAATACTGGGAACCTTGCCATCCGCATCCATAAGTTGTTTAGCACAATTGATAATAACTGCTTGAGATAATCGGTTCTGTGAGTGGATGGGGCGACCTCTTTTTTTGCTTTTAGATTTGGTTCTTGTCTTTCCCGTAACTTTTCCATCTATTACAACCTTGACTGACATTTGTTTACCTCGTTATACTATTTTACAGCAATTCTACACTGTAGAATTAATATGAAATAGTGTTTTTTAATCCGAGACGAAAAATGTCAACTATTGTTTATATTGCTAGTAGTATCGATGGTTATATCGCTGATAAAAACGGCGGGTTGGAATGGCTTCATGTCATCCCCAATCCTGATAAACTGGACTTTGGTTTTGCTGAATTTATCCGTCGCATAGATGCAATTATTATGGGGCGCAATACTTTTGAAACCGTATGTGGTTTCGAAGGGGAATGGCCGTATACAAAGCCAGTCTTTGTTTTAAGTAATAGTCTAATATCCGTTCCTGATAAATACCTTGAAAAAGCTGAAGTAATTAATGGTTCACTGAATGACATCATTAATTCACTACAACAACGCGGTTATCAAGAACTTTATATCGATGGTGGCATCACCATTCAAAATTTTCTCCAAGAAGATTTAATCGATGAAATGATTATTACCCAAATGCCGATTTTACTGGGAGGAGGTTCACCTTTATTTGGCGTCCTTCCAGAACATCTTGAGTTTGAACATATAAAAACGGAAGTTTTATTAAATGCAATGGTTCAGAGTCACTACCAGCGTAAAAAATAATTTAAAATAAATTCAGTGCTGGATTTTCCAAAATGCCAATAAGGCTGATTCCTGTGTTGACGTCTTGTTTGTTGCTAAGACGTGAAGAAATTTAAGCAGCAAGGGTAAGGCCTGTTTTCCCTGCCAAGTTACACTAGTGTTTGCATACAACACATGATCCAGCTGGCCTAAGGACTGTTGAATATTGGAGTCTTCAGTTAATCTAGCTAAGGCAAGCAGCGATTGCGGAGGATATGGTTGAATAAATAGTTGAGCGGAATAAAATAATAATTCTTTCACTTTAATTGGATTATTGTTTTGGCAGGCGGATTTAAGTTGTATGGTTAATCTTAGTAATTGCAGCCTTCTTTTTATTTTTTTTGGTAGTCGATAAAAAATGACTATAAATAAAGAAATACCCAGTAAGACTATCAGGGGCAAATATTTATATAAGAATTCAAATAAGAGGGATTGATTAAAATACTCTATGGGAGCTGCTTTAGTCGTATTTTTTGTTACCGAGCTTTTAGTCATTGGAGTTGTTGAATGCTGTATTTGCTTATCTGGATTAACCCGAAGAATGTGCTTTGGTAAGTAGACTTGTTGGAATTGGCCGAGTGGATTATGCCAATAGCTGATTGATATTTTCGGTAGTGTGTAAATACCGGGTTGTTGAACGATATAACGAAATTTTTCAATACGTTCAGCCCATATTTCATGATTGCTTTCTTGTTTGAATTCTTGTTGTGAAAGCTTAACTGGCAAGCGTTGTAGGTCAATTCCCCGAATGTCATCCAATGGTACTTCCGGTAGAAATAGTCCCAGGGTGTTTTTAGCCCGGAGGGTAATTTCGCGTTCTATAATACTGCCAGGCTGTAGGTCTGCCATATCGCCTTGCCATTGCTCTGATAGGCTTAACTCATCTGCAATCAGCCAGCTACTGCCATCATTCTGTTTTAGGGCGGGGCGTACCTGCAAAATTGTGGGCTTACCTTTAATATACAATTCTTGGCTGCTAAACACAGGGGCAGGTAGCTTGAGTTGGCCACTGGTTTGAGGATAAAGGTAATACTGCTGTTCGACCAGTTCATAGCGTTGCCCCTGGACCTCTACCTGGCGTGGTTCCAGATTTTGTTTGAGTCGTATAATAGCCTGAGGAATCTCCGGGGTTAAAAAATAACCTCTCTGTAAATGAGAATCTCGATAAAAACGCAGGCGATATAATACCTGCTGGTTGAGTCTTGGATTCTGAGGGAGTACTTCAGCTTCAATAAAAGGCTGTTTTTCTTGACTAAATCCATCTATATTGACCAGAAGTAAACCGCCGAGTATTAAAATAAAATGAAAGCATTTCACCATGGCTTTAATTCCGGTTTAGCTTTATTATTTTGATATTCACGCTTAAATATTTCTTTAAGCAGGTCACTGGGGTTATCATCAATACTGTTTAACCAATGCTTTAAAAATTGGTGTTGTTCGGTGTTTTGACTTAATTGGGTATTGGCTCCACTACCGCCTTTGGCTTTGCTTTTTTGTTGTTTGGGGGATTGCATTTTCTTTCGTGTGGCGGGTTCGACTTTGTCTTGTTGCATTTTAGTGGAACTCACTAAATCCGGATTTTGAATTGTTTTGGAGGTACTGGTTTGAGTCTTTTTTTGACCCGCTTTAGCAGGCTGATTTTGTAATTTGGGAAGCGATTTATTGGCGATAATTTTATCGGCTTCCTGGCCTGATTCAGATTGTCCCTGTCCCTTCCTGGCTAATTGGGCTTGCTTTTGTAACTCCTGACTTCCTTCACCCATGCCCTGTCCAACCGAAGCTCCTTGTTGGGCCTGATTTTTTTCTTTATTGGTATCATGAATTAACATCGCTCCACCGGATTGGGAGCCAATTTTATCAAGATTAAGTTGGCGTTTATCACGGTGTTGTTTGAGATCCAATTCAGTGGGACTATCCAAGAGATCTTCGGCAACCTCTTGTATCGGTGTTTTTGGTTTAACTGTATTCTTGACGTTTTTTTTCTTTGTTTGAGATGCTTTGGGTTGATGATTCAAGCTCGGTATTTGTTCGTGTTGGATTGTTTTTTTTTCAGCTTGTTCTAAGGCTTTTTTCAAGTTTTGGTAATTATGTCGGGCCGCTTTAAAATTTGGTTGTGCTTGAATTGCGGACTGATAGCTCTTTAAGGCTTCTTGGTAACGTCCCAATTGGACTAAGGTATTGGCATAATTATACAATCCATGGGCAGTGTTGAGATGTGAAAAAGTATTTAGAGCTTGAGCATATTTCCGTTGGCGATACTGAGCGATACCGCGCCACAAAGGATCGTCAAATAATTGTTCGGCCTGCTCAAAGCGATTATTTTGCAGCGCTTCGAAAGCATTTTGATTGGTATTTTTCCATAGAAAACTAATCGTATTATCGGGAGTCAATATATCACTTTGAGCATAGGATAACGGGCTAAATAATAAATTGGAAACCAATATTCCAACTATCAAGACAATACCATATAAACCGGGATGAAATAAAAATAGTGCAAAAGGAATAATCAATACTAATAGCCAGGCTGCCTGATCTTGCCAAACGCTTGTTTCCTTATGTTTTTGAAGATTTTTTAAGGAAGTGATTTGAAACGCCGATAATATGCCCAGCAAGTTTTCAATATCTTGGTCATTTTGAGTAACTTGCTGATAAATTCCCTGCCCCGATTCGGCCACTAATTGCATGGAATGACGATCTAAACCCGTATGGATGGGGTGACCATTGATATGCAAATAACCCCGTGCAGTTCCCGGAATATAAGCACCATTTTCGCTGGCGATGGCATAAACTAAAACACGTGCCCCTTGGCTTGAAATTTGTTTGGTGTATTCCGCTGTGTTTTGATCGACACTATCACTAATCATTAAGATATCCGCTCGCTTAAGCGTTGATTGCTGTAGCCTAGTTGCAGCCAATTGTAGGGCTGCGCTGGTATTGCTTCCATGGGCCGGCATTAGCTCGGGTTGGATATATTCCAATAAGTTTTCAATAAGGTGAATATCCTCAGTGATTGGAATGACTTGATGAGCCATGGCACTATACACAATCAACGTTACTGGCCGCGGTGGCATTCGTCTTAATAATTGGCGAATTTTTGCCTTGGCCACACTTAAACGGTCGGGATGAATATCTCGGGTTAGCATAGAGCGCGAGAGATCGAGCAATAAAAATAAGGGTGGGACATCCACCTTCAAGGTAACCGGAGGCGATTTTTGCCAACTGGGACCGGACAAAATGAGGATAACAATTAACCAGAATATGACCAATGGAGCGAGTAAACTTTTTTTTAATCCCTTCGTTTTGGAGTTGAGTACATGGGCTAGTAAATGCGGATCGATATACTTTTGCCAATTGGATTGGGTATAAGGACGTTTTTTAAGTAACCAAATAAAAACGATTAAAGGAATAATAGCGATTAACCACCAGGGGCGAAGAAAGAAAAAAGGGAAGGCAAAAGCAGAGAAAAAGTCATTCATGATTTTTTCTCTGCTGGTGGGTTTGGCTATTGGAATAACTAAAAAATATCGGTAGCCAACCTCGCCAAACGGCAACCAGGCTAACCAAAAATAAGAGACTTAAACTCCAAGGATAGAGTGGTTTGGCTAAATGTTTATGGATATCTTGGGTAAAAGCGGGCTCTAACTGGTCTAATTGTGCATAGGTGATTTTTAAGGCCTGGGTATCAAGGACATGAAAAAAATACCCTTGGGTGAGCTGAGCCACATCTTGTAAAACTGCTTTTTCATATTGTTCTGCTCCCTCACTAGACCATACGCCATAAGGATTAGGAGCAGGCGCCTCGGCCCCACCGATACCGATAGTATAGATTTTGATACCCTTTAAAGCAGCTAACTCAGCGGCTTGGCGTGGATTAACTATTCCTTCATTGTTGGCACCATCGGTGAGTAAAATAATCACCCGACTTTGTGAGGTTAAATTCTGCATACGTTTAATGGCCAATCCAATGGCATCGCCAATTGCGGTTGATTCTCCGGCAAGAGCGATTTCACTATGCTGAATTAGTTCACTAATTGCTTTGCGGTCATGGCTTAAAGGCGCACGAAGATGGGGTTTATTACCAAATAAAATCAATCCCACGCGATCACCTGTTCGCGCTTTGACAAATTCGGATGCCACCTCTTTGACCATATCTAAACGGGAAATGGGTAGCTCATCTTTAACAAAGTCCATTTTCCGCATACTGCCTGAGACATCAATCAAAAACATTAAATCTCTTCCAGTCATGGGCAAAGGTTGATGTTTATCCTGCCAAAGCGGTTGTGCTAAAGAAATAATTAATAAGCTCCAGATAATAAACGGAATGAGCAAGTTTTTATGCCATAGATTGAGTTGATGCTTTTGTTCGACCAAGTCTTTTATTCGAGTATAGGTGGGGAGGCGCAGGGCGTTGTTTTTATGGGAAGATAAATTGAATAGTTTTATGCCCGGGAAATAGCTCAAAATAAGGCGTAGTAGTATGGGCAAGGGAATTAATATTAAGAGCCAGGGATAGAAAAAATTCATCGGGTATTTTTCCTAGTCCAGGCTCGGATCAGTTGGATAAGTTTGCTGGCTATATCAGCTTGGTTCTCTATTTGATTATGCTGGGCGCTTTGATAAGGAAGTGTTGTTAAGTACTTACCAATCCCCTGACTAAAATCCGGCTTACCCCAAGTCTTATCCAAATAAATTAGCCAGGCTGTGCCACTGATCCCTGGGTTAAAATTAGCAGCGCTTGATATGAGTATGCGTCGTAATAATAGATTTAATGACATGGTTAATTGATTAAGATTTTGCTGCCGTTTAAACCGCAATTCAATATGTTTTAGTTCTTTTAATGCCGCACGTTTTAAGGCCGTTTTTTGATAGAAATAACGGCCTAAAAAAAATCCTGATATGAGGGCTATTGCAATTAATAACCACCAGCCTGAAGCTAGGGGCCACCAAGAGACGGACTCGGGTTGGTAAATATCGAGTAATTGCTTTTGCAATAAACTTGTGTCCAGCTCAGCCATTAGTTTGCTTTCCCGGTTGGGTCGTCGTAGGCTTTAAAGCCTGGCGTAGTGCTTGCCAGGAATTTTGTTCAGTACTAATATGGAGGAGTCGGATCGCATAACTATCCATGGTGGCTTTAATTTGTTGATAATGTTCCTCAAACAGCTGGCTATAAGCTTGTTGTAAGCCGACTTGTTGGCTATTAAAGCTGCTTACTTGCTGACCATCACTAATGGCATAGCTTCCTTTGCTCGGTAATTGACTCTCTAAAGGATCATAAACTTTAATCGCAGCTATTTCGTGATGATGACTCAAATAAGCTAAATGGCGATTGGCTGCTTGATTTAAATCCATAAAATCGCTAATACAGAGCACTAAGGCATCGCTATGGGCAAGATGTTGCAAGTGGAAAAAGGCATTGTTTAAATTAGATGGTGAAGGAGAACCCTGATTTTCACGACCTTTTTCTCGTCTGGTTTCTTCAGTTTTTTCCTCAAATTTTTGAGTTGCCAATACTTTAAAAATTTTTAATAGACTAGCTTGTCCCATACCAGGAGGAATAATCTTGCACCGATTTTGGTGGCCAAATAGAATTAAGCCGACACGGTCACCATTTTCAACCGCTAACCAGGCAAATATGGCGGCGATTTTAGCGGCTAAAACCCATTTAAATTGAGTTCGTGATCCAAAATGCATACTGGGACCGCAATCAATTACTAGGTATAAACTGCGTTCTTTTTCTTGATGAAAGAGTTTGGTATGCATTTGACCGGTGCGTGCAGTTACCCGCCAATCTACTGTGCGATGATCATCTCCCCATTGATAGGCTCTGACTTCATCAAACTCTAATCCTCGGCCATGAAAAACGGCCTGAAAAGCACCCGGAAACAAACTATTTACCGCATCGCTCGGTGTTGTGGTTAAATGTAGTGCCTCGCTACGCAGACGATAGAGTTCATCAACTGTGACTGTAATTCCCCAATTTTTATCCTTGGTTTGATCAGTCATATAAGCTTCAACTTGCTTTAGATGATGAGTCTCAGCTTGTTTTAGATGATAGTTTTCGTGACTATGGGGTGATTTCATAACGGTGGCTTATGACCTTATGCTTATTTATCAGGTTAAGGAGCAGGTACCTTTTCAATTAATTGAGAAATGACATCATCACTACTTATCCCGTCAGCTTCAGCATCATAGCTAAGTACAATACGATGTCGTAATACATCATGCGCAATTTCTTGAATATCCTCGGGTGATACATAATCCCGCTCCGCCAACCAGGCATGAGCCCTCGCGGCCAAGGCTAAGGCAATTGTGCCGCGAGGGCTGGCACCATAGGCAACCCAGTTTTGCAATTGCCGATCATAACTTTCAGGGCTGCGGGTAGCTGCCACTAGTTGCACCATATAGGCTTCTAATTCAGCGGCTAAATGAACATTTAATACGCTTTGGCGGGCTGATAAAATGGTGGAACGAGAGATATTGGGTGACGTAAGCCGGCTGTCATCTTTTTGCTGTTTTTGAGCTAATACCAATTGTAGAATTTTTTGTTCGGTTTGGATATTGGGATAATCCACTTTAATATGCAATAAAAAGCGGTCCCGTTGTGCTTCTGGTAAAGGGTAGGTGCCAACTTGTTCAATAGGATTTTGAGTGGCCATTACCAGAAATAGTTCATCCAGGGGGTAGGTGGTTCGACCCACAGTGATTTGTCTTTCCGCCATGGCTTCTAATAAGGCTGATTGCACTTTAGCAGGTGAACGATTGATTTCATCCGCTAAAATAAAGTTATGAAATAAAGGTCCTTTCTGAAATTTAAAGGTAGCATTTTGGGGTTGAAAAATTTCAGTACCGGTTAGATCGGCAGGTAATAAATCAGGGGTAAACTGAATACGGTGAAACTCTCCAGCGATCCCCGAAGCTAATACCTTAATTGCACTGGTTTTTGCCAGACCAGGGGCTCCCTCAACCAATAGGTGTCCATCTGCTAATAGGGCAATCAACATTCGATTGACTAATTGTTCCTGTCCCAGAATTTGTTGATTAATATAGCTCTGTAGGGTATTAATTCGTTGTAATTCAGACATCGGATTCCTTGCGCGCTGTGAGCTATTAGAGCAATAAAACAAAAATATGACTTATCTTTTACTTTACTTAGTTAATCTTATTTGCTCCAACTCATTTGAAAAGAAATAAATATTTTTACTACTATCCGCTTTAGCATGATACATGGCTTGATCGGCTGCTTTGACTAATTTGGTTAAATTATCGGCATGTTCGGGATAAATAGCGATGCCAATCGAGACTCCAACTTTAAGGCTTTCATTTTCATAGCGAATGGATTGGTTTATGCTTTGAACAATATTTTCGGCTATATTCATGGTGTCTTGATGATCGATTATATTTGACAATAGTACGGTAAATTCATCCCCGCCCTGGCGGGCGAGTGTATCCGTTTCACGCAATAATCCCTGAATTCGGGATGCTATGCATCTTAGGACTTCATCACCTGCATAGTGGCCATGAATATCATTCACTATTTTAAAACCATTTAAGTCAAGATACATTAGAGCTAACTGAGAGTTTACTCGTTTGGCCTGATTAATTGCTGTTTGTAAGCGATCCATAAACAAGCTACGATTGGGGACATCAGTTAATTGATCATAGTTGGCCTGGTGCCACATCGCTTGTTGTAGCAGTTTTCGATTCGAAATATCCGAAAAATTGATGACAGCACCAACTAGCTCATTGTCTGAAAATAGTGGGTGAGTGCTATATTCAACGGCCAATTGTTTACCATCGGCGCATAAAAAAGTTTCGTCTTCACTATGCCCGGGTACTCCCCTGGAAAAGGCTGAAATAAACTGGCATTCTTGTTTTGAAATCAGCTTGCCTTTAGCATCTTGTATTTGTAATAGGTCGTAGACTTGTTTTCCTACCATCTCAGCGGTATGTTTATAACCCAGAATACTATGGGCGGCAGGATTGGCAAAGGTAATTTTGCCCTGATTGTCCAAGCCTAAAATGGCCTGAGCTGACGTATCTACCAAAAGCCGAATTTTTTCCTCTGCGCTGCGGCGCATGTGTACTTCTTTTTTTAAATCACTAGTACGTAATTCCACTAAATGTTCTTGGCGATTTTTTTCCAAGAGTAAGTTATCTTCATGTTCGCGAATTTTTTTAAATAGATAATGAGTTACAGCGGTCAGCAATAGCCAGATAATAATATGAATACCAATCATATTTTTTTCTTGAGATTTGATGGCTGTTATAAAAGGTTCTGCGGAAAACGAAACACTAATTCCTCCGCGGACATCACCTACTCGATAATCTTGTTTTTCATGGCAAGTCATACAGGGTGGTTTAACGAAAAGTGGAGCCATATAACGGACGATGGGTTGATTGTTGATAGTGACGATCTCGAAGCGTTCTTTTTCATTGGCTTCGAATGATTTTAAGGCAAGGGATTCCCATTCATCGGCATAATTTCCCGGATTGATTGGTTTAAGACTGGTCAAGTGAACCTTGGTTTGATTGTTTTCGAAAATTAATCCGGCTAATTGGCGAGTCATATAGGCGGGATTCATTTTGGTTAGTCTTACGCCTTGAGGTGTTTGAATGTCTTTTTCAGGCGTATTTAAATATTTATTGGAAGGCGTCCATTCATTACGTTTTACATAGACCCCACCATGTTTAGCATTCCATAGTCGTGTGGTTTCAATCATTTCGAATACAAAGCGACCACGATTGGCTGCATTATCATAAGCATTTTGTTCAATTACCTGAAGATTCCACCATAAAGAGCAAATAAAAATTACGCCCCAAAATAAAGCGCTTAATAGGGCAATTTTAAATTTACTTGTAGATAAAACGATTGTATTCATAAAACCAAAAAAATTAGACTTTTAAAGCACTCTGTGTGGCATTATCAAATAAAATAGTTTTTCACTCCGTTGAATTTTAATCTTAGAAATATGCCAATCTTTATCTTGACAGGGAACATTTACAAATGCATTGTTCTGAGTCAAATGCATTGGAGGTTTTACCCTGAGAAAGAATTTTATTATTGAATTCAAACAATTAGTTTATCAACAACAGACTGGGTCTGCAACATTATAAAAATTAAGGGGTTTTTATGATACACTCTAAGATTTGATTGAGCTTTCGTCGAGTATGAACAAGACTATTTCTCTATTTACCACCGCCCTATTGCTCACCGCTAACTTCTTTGGGTACTTACATGCCAGTGAATCATTACCTCTTGTGGAGCAAGAACCGATAAAACCCATCCTTAAAGATGAATCTTTAAATAAAGACAAAGTATTATTAGGTGAAAAATTATTTTTTGATACACGCCTATCCGCAGACAATAGCATCAGTTGCGGACATTGCCATCGATTAGTTTTAGGTGGTGCAGATGCTCAGCAATTTGCCACGGGGATCAATAACCAAAAAGGCAATATTAATTCACCCACAGTTTTTAATGCTCGTTATAATATTGCTCAATTTTGGGATGGCCGAGCCGATAGTTTGGAACAGCAAGCCCTTGGACCTGTAGAAAATCCTATAGAAATGGGCTCAAACTGGCCAGAAGTGGTGTCTAAGTTATCTCAGGATATTCCATTACAACAAGAATTTGAGCGTATCTATGGTCAGGCAATATCTGCTGCCCTTATTACCGATGCAATTGCTGAATATGAGCGTTCTTTGGTCACTATCAATGCACCGTTTGATCGGTATTTATTAGGTGATACTCAGGCTATTTCTGAACAAGCAAAACAAGGGTATGCTCTATTTAAATCCTATGGCTGTATTTCTTGTCATCAAGGAGCAAACGTTGGCGGCAATATGTTCCATAAAATGGGCTCTTTAAAAGCCTATTTTTCTCCTAGTAATGATGAATTTTTATTGCGGGATTTAGGGCGATATAACATTAGTAAAGATCCTTTGGATAAGTATGTGTTTAAAGTACCTAGTTTACGACTAGTTATAAATACAGCCCCTTATTTTCACGATGGTAGCGTGAAAACCTTGAGTGAATCCATAAAAAAAATGGCCCGTTATCAACTCTTAAGAGAGATACCTGATAGTGATATTGATTTGATGATTGCTTTTTTAGCAACTTTAGCGGGTAAATATGAGCGTATTGAACCATGAAAAATCAAATATTGTACAGCAGCTCATTTATCCTCTTATTCGGCTGTTTTAGCCTAATATTTTATTGGCATAGCGAAAGAGAACAAGAAGCAGAACAATTTAATACTGCCAGTCAGAGTATTCATGAATTGCAAAGACTATCTCAATCGATCGATAACGAATTGTTGCGGGTTTTAAACTTTCGTCGTAATCATTTTGATGTTTTGGCTTCTTCAGTCAGCCAGCTTAGAAAAGGCCAAAAACAGTTAGTTACCGAAAACAATGTTTTTGATGATTTGCCCATAGCCGGCGTAAATGCTCAGATTTCTCAATATATCCAATATAGTCAGGCCAAATTGAGCTTATTGGAACATCTCAAGTCACGTTTTGCCAGCTATAAAAATACCCTTCGTTATATACCAACTATCTCAGATACTTTAAAACCATCACTAAACAGTAGTGAAATTAAAGAACAGGTAAATGCCTTACAAGCGTTGATTTTTAGCTATAGTATGTTCCCTGAAGAACATACCAGGCAACAGTTACAGAACAAAATCGAGGATCTGGAATTATTAACTCTGGAGCCTGAACCGGCTCTCTTAGTTGAAAATTTGTTATTTCATGCAAATGCCAATTTGAGATTTCGAGATGGTATAAAATCACTATATGAGCGCTATAAAGCAATAAACACAGTCAATTATCTGGATTGGATAGAAGTTAAACTTAGCGACTATATTAAAAACCAGAAGGCGCACAGCTATACCACAAATAACGTGTTTTTGGCTCTCACTACCTTATTTCTAACCGGGCTGCTATTTGGAATTCATTATTTTCGCTTAGAACGCAATAAAGTAGCAGCAAGTCGCAATATGTTTAATGATGCTATAGAAAGTATTAATGAGTCATTTGCTATCTATGATAAAAATGATCAATTGTTAGTCTGGAATAAAAAATTTGAACAATTTTATCCCCGTTTAAAAAATATCATTCGGGTCGGAATGAATTATCAGGAAATGGTCGAAGAAGGAATTAAACGGGGTCAATTTGTATGCCCCGATATTTCCAAAGAAGAAGCCCGTCAATTAATGTTAGTCAGTCATCAGGAATCACTAAAAAATATCATGGAATGCGTCAGTGGTGAGCGATATTATTTAGCCAATCGCAGTCGGACCAGTTCAGGAGGAATTGCTGCTGTACATATAGATATCACTGAACGACGTAATATGGAAACCCGCTTGATTGAATTATCTCGGGCTGTGGAACAAAGCCCTACTTCAGTGATTATTACCAATACCGATGGTTATATTACCTATGTCAATCCAAAATTTGAACAGATCACCGGTTATAGTGCGGCTGAAGTGCTGGGGAAAAATCCTCGTTTATTAAAATCTGGACGCACTTCTCCTGAAGAGTATATGACAATGTGGCAAACCATCCATGCAGGTAAAGAATGGAATGGTGTATTTCATAATAAAAAGAAAAATGGTGAATTATTTTGGGAACAGGCAATAATTTCAGCAATTCGCGATAGTAGTAATCGCATTATTGCTTATTTGGCCATTAAAGAGGATATCACTCGGCGTAAAGCGCGAGAAGAGCAATTACGTATGGCAGCCATGGTCTTTGAGACCAGTCTTCAGGCTATTGTAGTTACCGGGCCTGATAATATTATTAAATTGGTCAATCCCAGTTTCGAAAAAATCACGGGGTACAAAGCTGAAGAAGTGATTGGAAAAACACCTGCGATTCTTAAATCTGGTCGACATGATGGTGCTTTTTATAAAGCTTTATGGAATACCCTATATAGTATGGGGCGTTGGCAAGGCGAAGTTTGGAATCGGCGCAAAGATGGACAGGTATACCCCGAGTGGTTGTCGATTGCATTAATTAAAGATGAGCAAGGCCAGGTATTAGAGCATGTTGCGGTATTTTCTGATATTAGTGAACGTAAAAAGGCTGAAGATAAAATTCATTGGCAAGCTAATTTTGATCATCTTACTCAATTACCAAATCGGAGTTTATTTATTGATCGGTTGAGTCAATTCCTCGCTACATTTAAGCGGGAAAAAAAGAGTTTTGCCCTACTGTTTATGGACTTAGATCGCTTTAAAGTCGTTAATGATACCCTGGGACATGCGGCTGGTGATCAATTGTTAAAAATGGTAGCGCAACGTTTACAAGAAAACTTGTCTGAAAGTGATACGATTGCGCGTTTTGGTGGAGATGAATTTACTGTTTTACTACCACGGGTCAAAAATATGCACTCTGCAGCTCATGTCGCTGAACGTCTAATTGGCATATTGACCCGGGCATTTATAATCGATTCCTCAGAAGTATTTATTGGTACCAGTATTGGCATTACCATTTATCCCGACGATGCCAATGATGAGACTACGTTGATTCGCAATGCGGATATGGCCATGTATCATGCCAAAGAAAGTGGGCGAAATACCTATCGTTATTATACCCAGAGTATGAACGAAAAAATGTTGGAACGTATGCAATTAGAAAAAGATTTGCATCGGGCCATTGATGAAAATGAGCTATTTTTAGAGTATCAACCGGTTATTAACCCTAAGAATCATCAAGTCGTTGGAGCTGAAGCTTTGGTGCGTTGGATGCATCCAATACAAGGACGATTAGGCCCAGATCAGTTTATAGCGATAGCCGAGGAAACAGGATTAATTAGTCAATTGGGCGAATGGGTTTTAATTGAAGCGTTGTCTGAATTATCGCGTTGGCACCAGCAAGGGCATAATTGTCTGCACATGGCAGTTAATGTGTCGAGTGCTCAGCGAGTTCTAGGACTGACGGCCGATAAAGTTGAAGATTATTTGCAACAGGCTAATATGGAACCCAAATATCTTACTCTGGAAATAACCGAGAGTTTGTTAATTGATCATACCAAAGATTCTCTGGAATGGTTGCAGTTATTAAAACAAACTGGCATAAAACTGTCGATTGATGATTTTGGTACCGGATTTTCTTCCCTGAGTTATTTACGTCATTTCCCGGTTGACACCTTAAAAGTTGATAAGAGTTTTGTCGATGATATTCTCACTTTTCGACAAAATGCCAAATTAGTCGAATCCATCGTATCGCTTGCGCATAATTTTGATTTAAATGTAGTGGCAGAAGGGGTAGAAGAAAAGAACCAAATGGAATTTTTGGAACAATTAGGTTGTGATTATATTCAAGGTTACTATTATAGTAAGCCCCTGTCTAATCAAAACTTTTTAGCTTATTTGAAACTTCATTGATTGAACCTAGAAAACGCAGTTGCCATCTGCTGCGGCCCCCTTAAGCACTAAATCTTAAGGATTTTCTAGAACATTTTGACTTCACCCGGAGGGTGACTACGAATAAAGCCTAGCCGGCCGCACCAAAAATAACCCATAAAATCCTTAATCTTCAGCACTTAAGTTGACCTCGCTACGAAGTCAACTACGTTTTCTAGGTT